>Ga0256824_10000326_pt1 | contig 17951 bp, 13 predicted proteins | sample CV67metaG_FD_191570 | JGI IMG/M metagenome (GOLD analysis project Ga0256824, IMG submission 191570) | Hydrothermal vent microbial communities from East Pacific Rise, Pacific Ocean - CV67 | ecosystem: Environmental > Aquatic > Marine > Hydrothermal vents | place: Pacific Ocean: East Pacific Rise...
AAGGCATTTTAAAAGATAAATTTGACAATTTTGGGGAACAACCATCTGATGCCCTTTGGAATTCTATTGCTAATAATTTGGACAAAAAAAATAAACGAAAAGGTATTATCTTTTGGTGGATAGGTATTGGACTTGTGGCATCAATATGTCTTATTTTTGGTCTATCTTATTTGAATACTAATTTAATTAAAGCATCTTATCAAACAAGAAATAAAACAAATTTTAGTGAAACTAAATTCCCAACTAATGCTATGCAACAAAATGATATTTTGACTGTGGTAGAAGTTTCAGATGTTGAAAAATTGAATGGTATAAACGACAATAAAAATTCAAAATTAGAAATACATGAAAACGATATCCCTAATAAAAGGAAAACTAAAACTACTAAAAACAGTTTTGTAGAAAAACCGAGCATCAATGAAAAGGTGCAAAACCATCCTAAAAAGAAAGAAAAAAATTTATCGGCTGAATTAATTACTAAAGTTAATGTTTCAGAAAATCAAATCAATTCTAAAGGTAATCTGGACATAGTTTATCCAATAAAAACGCTAAGTTTTGATTTATTTTTAATTCCAAATGTTTTAGGTAATAATGTAGAAATCAAATCAGTTAAAAAACCAAAAACTAAATTAAAACTGGAATATAGTATTAAAGTCCAATCATTATTTGCTGTGAATAAAAAACAACCAACAATTAATACAGTTATAACCGACCAAGCCAATGGGATTTTTGTTAATGAAACTTTACCAAGTAATACACCAACAGTGTCTACATTACCTTTAACGTTAAGGTTTGGTATTGCTAAAAATAGTTACAAGCGTATTAAGTTACAATCGGGTGTAGATTTTGGATGGATTTATACTAAACCTATTCAAAAACAATATGAATTCAATACAGAATCACATTATAGTATTGGTTTACCTTTAGCATTAGAACTAAATATTTTTGATACTAAACGATTTGATTTTAATACAAATATTGGAGTTGCTAATGATTTTTCAATTATTAATAATTCCAAACATTTTATTAATGACATTTTACAAGATTCATCAACAAAATTAGAACTACAATTTTTGGGTAGTTTAGAAACTGGTTTCAGTTTTAATTATAAGTTAAACGAAAAATTTAAGATTGGTTTAGGAACGGGTATTAGATGGTATTATTTTAATAAATATAAAACTAAAACATCATTGTTTTATAGTGCTAACGCTGGTTTGATTTGGAATTATTAATTACGTTAGGGCGTAAGTGGTTAGCTTTAAATGCCCTAAATATATAAAAGCTTTAGTTTTTAAAGCGACTTTATGAAGCTTTACAAACTTTAGCTTTTGTTAATTTAGTAGTTTAAACTATGAACTGAAGACCGTTAAAACGCCCAAATTATTCTAATCATACCCGATTTATGAAAATATTTTATGAAGATATAAGGCGGAAAATAAATGATTTATTTAATTCACTTTGGTTTTTAGTTGGTATTAGATGATGTAGGTTTAGGTTTATTTTCTGAAGGCTTCTTTTTAGTGTCCCATTTCTTTTTTCCTTTAAAGTTGCCTTTACCTTTGTGTCTATTAAATTGTGGTTTTTTAGTTGACCATTCTGGCGCTTTCCCTAATTCTTTAGGTGGTGACAATTTTGGTAAATCTGCTTCTATTAATTCCTCAATTTTACGGAATTTATACATGTCTTTTTGATTTACTAATGTAACGGCTTCACCTTTAGTTTCGGCTCTGGCTGTACGTCCTACTCTGTGAACGTAATCGGCTGCGTCATGAGGTACATCATAATTAATTACCATATTAATTTCTTTGATGTCAATTCCTCTACTCATCACATCTGTAGCCACTAATATTCTAATTCGTCTTGAACGGAATCCTCTCAGCACATCTTCTCTTGACTCTTGGTCTAAGTTAGACGAAATACCCTTTGAAGGAAAACCTGCTTTATTTAAAGACTTTACTATTTGTGACACTTTCATTTTTGATGAGGTGAAAATAATAATACTTTTATAGTCTTTTCTTTCTGTTAATAAATGTCCAATTAGTTTATCTTTTTGGTCATCAAAAGTTAAATATACTTTTTGGTCCACACCTGCTGCTGGTTTGGCAACTGCTAAAGCTATTTTTTCAGGGTTATTTAATAATTTACCTGCCAATTGCTCTAAACTTTTAGCCATTGTAGCCGAAAACATTAAAGTTTGGTGTTTTTTTGGTAAAAACGAAATAATTTTATTTAAATCGTCAATAAATCCCATATCTAACATACGGTCTGCTTCATCTAAAATTAAATGTTTAACGTGTTTAAAGTTAACATACCCCAATTTTAAATGTGACAATAATTTACCTGGTGTGGCAACAATTATATCTGTTCCGTTTTTAAGGGCGTCTTTTTGTAAATCAAAATCTTTTCCGCCTCCACCACCATAAACAGCCTTAGAACCAACAGATACAAAATAAGATAGTCCTTGAATTTGTTGTTCAATTTGTATCGCCAACTCTCGTGTTGGAACTATAATTAATGTATCAATGTTAGTGTCTTGCTTACCTACTAATTTATTTAATATTGGCAATACAAAAGCACCAGTTTTTCCTGTTCCTGTTTGGGCACAAGCTAACACGTCTTTATTATCTAATATTAATGGTATGGCTTGCGCCTGTATTGGGGTTGCAGTTTCAAAACCCATATATGAAATGGCTTCTAATAATTGCTCGTCTAAGTTTAATTCTGTAAATTTCATTGGGTTAAAGATACTGTAATTTAGTAAAGAGTGAATTAGACAATAGTAAAGTAGTTAAAGGTAAATAGTTAATTACTTTTAATTTTTAGTCAATTTTTTCGTGAATTACTTTACTTAACACATGTATGTTATCACAAAAATCTGTATCATTTGTAATTATTAAATCTGATTCTTTTTTGTATGGTCTAACATAATTATCGTAAGATGGTATAACGTGATTATTCCACTGATAAATAATAGATTCCTCTGTGTAATTACGTTCGGTCATATCCCTTTTTAAGCGTCTTTTCAATTGCTGCTCTCTGTCAACAGACAAATAAACGGAGTAATTTAATTTTGATTTCACAAATGGATAATGCATAACAAAAAGCCCCTCAACAATTAATATTTCGTTAGGTTCAATAAGTAAATAATCATCTGCTTTGTCTGGGTTATTAAATGTATAAATTTTTTGTTTTACAGTTTCATTTTTTAATAATAAGTCTAAATCAACCTCTAATTGTTTAGTATTTAATGCGGTTGGTAAGTCAAAATTTGTAACCCCATTATCATCAATGGCTTGTTCTTCTTTAGGTTTATAATAATTATCTAAAGACAAGGTTGTGATTTTTCCATCAAATTCTTTATATAGTTTATTGATAAGTGTAGTTTTACCAACACCACTACCACCAGTAATTCCTATTATTAATTTGATATTTTTCAAAGCACTTTTGTATTAATATTTTTTGATTGTATAAAATTACTTTAAAAATTTGAATTATTCTATTTTGATAATAATTAATAATCTTTTATGGAATATTTAATTGATATGCATCTAATAAGAAACAAACATAAAAAATATAAATTATGAAAAAATTAATGATGATTGTAAGTTTAGCATTAGCCACAATAGGTAATGCTCAAACAGGAGGAACTGTAATGGGTAAATTATATGCCTCAGACTCTATAGAAGTTGTTCCCTTTTCGATTGTAAGATTAGAAGTTGCAGGAGAAATAATAAGTACAGTAACAGATATTAAAGGTAAATATAAATTTAGTGCAGTTAAGCCAGGAATTTGTAATTTAAGTGCCGAAACAGCATCTTATGGAAATAGAAAAGTTGACGGTTTAGTTGTAACTTCTGATGGAATTACAAGAGTAAACATGTATTTAACTAATCAATTAGATGAAGTTATTGTAACGTGGGTTAAAGATAGATTAGACATTGACAATACGTTTAAAATTAGTAAACAAGATTTAGTGCATAATATAAACATTCAAAGCCCATTGGATATGTTAGCAAGTTCAAATTCTGAAATTACTAAAACTGCAAATAATGAATTAATTATTAGAGGTTCAAGAGCAGGTGATGTTATTTATTATGTAGATGGTGTAAAAATGGCTAATATGCAATCAATTCCAGGAGCTGCAATTGGTGGAATGACTGTATTTACAGGTGGAATACCAGCAAAATATGGTGATACAACAGGTGGTGTTGTAGTACTTGAAACTAAAAGTTATTTTGATTTATATTACGCTTGGAAAGCAAAGCAATAGTTTTAAACTTAATTCCCCTAACAGGTCTGCGAAACACAACTCGTTTGACCTGTTAGGTATTTTAAGTATTTTTTTAAGCATACCTATAGGATTTAGTATATACATTAAAGAAATCTATTAGTAAATCCATAATTAACCCAAATAGGTTTCAATACTATTTTCTTTAAATCTTAGATTAAATCCATCATTTTTCTGTATTTTTGTTTATTAGGCAAATTAATTTTAATGCCACTATACATTTGAAAAACGTTTTACTCATATTATTGGTTATGTTAACTTGGTCGTTTACGGCTAATGCTACGCATAATAGGTCAGGTTCTATAACCTTTAAACACTTATATGGTAATACATATGAGTTTACAGTTAAAACCTGTACACAATCATCAAGTGAGGCAGACAGACCTGAATTAGAGATTAAATGGGGAGATGGTGAAAAAGATACAATTCAAAGAATAAACATTGTAATACCCTCTCCAAATACGTACGACATTCAAGAAAATTATTATGTAGGCATTCATACCTTTACTGGACCTGGAAGTTTTATAGTGAGTGTGGAAGACCCAAATCGAAATTCAGGAGTAATAAATATTGTAAACTCAGTAAATCAAGTTTTTTGTATACAGTCCGAAATAGTAATATCTCCATTTATTGGTGCACCAAATAATTCTTTAATTATTGAAGACTGTCCCTGTCCTGAGTTTGCGTGTTTAAACCAAACGTATTGTTATAATTTATCTGCTTATGATTTAGATGGAGATAGTTTAGCTTATTCACTTGTACCCTGTAGAGGTGAGGATTGTTTAGAAATGTCTATTCCTAATATTTATAAATATCCACATGATATTGGTGGTGGAGTATTAACAATTGACTCTATTACAGGGACGTTGTGCTGGGTAAACCCTCAAATTCAAGGCGAATATAATATTGCAATTAAAATTTCAGAATACCGTTCAGGCATATACATTGGTTCTGTTTTACAAGATATGCAGTTAACTGTTAAACAGTGTAATAATGATCAACCAATAATTGAAGATAAATCTGATATTTGTGTGTTTGTTGGTGATAATGTAAATATTCAATTTACAGCAAATGATCAATCTGATATGGTTCATATTTATGCAACAGGTGCTGTATTTAATATTCCAAACAATCCTGCACAATTTATTGAAAACACACAACCCTTAACTGTAAACGGTAATTTTGTGTGGACACCAAATTGTGACCAAGCCAAATACCAACCTTATCCAATTATTGTTCATGCTGAAGATTTTAACCCAGCCATTCAATTAACAGATTTAATGGATTTTAGAATTACAGTTAAAATTCCACCCATTCAAAATGTAATAGTAAATCCTTTTGGAAGTTCAATGCAAATTAATTGGAATGCACCAAATAATGGATGTATAATAGATCACTATAATGTATATAGAAGTACAAACACATCAACTTATACTGATGATTGTTGCCAAAATGGAATGGCAAATGCTATGGGTTATCAATTAGTAGGCTCTGCAACGGACACGTTTTATTTAGATACTGACTATTTAGAAATTGGTAATCAGTATTGCTATTTAATTACTTTAGTAAATCAAAACGGTGTAGAAAGTTGTGTGTCTGACCAAGTGTGCAACAGTTTAAATTTTGAAGTTCCTGTAATGACAAATGTGTCTGTATTTGAAACGTCAACTACAACAGGTAAAGATTCAATTTATTGGTCTTGGCCTAAAGAATTAAATTTAACTAACTTTCCTGGTCCGTATTATTATCAATTATACAGACATGACAATTATGTAGGAGGGTCAGATATTTTAATTTTTACTGCTACAACTCAACCTGTAATAACAGACGTTGATACATTTTATTATGATCAAGATTTAAATACTATGGATATTCCATATACGTATAGAGTTGAATTGTTTAGTAATAATAGTTTGGTTGGATCTTCTACTTCAGCATCATCAATTTATTTAAATTTAACTGCAAACGATAATCAATTAGAATTAACTTGGGAAGAATACATTCCTTGGACAAACAATTTATACGAAATTTATAGAGAAACAATTATTGGAAGTGGCATATTTAATTTAATAGGAACATCAAATACAGCTACATATATTGATATAAACTTAATTAATCAAAATACCTATTGTTATAAAATCAAAACAATAGGTGAATTTACTCAAGACGGTATTAGAAATCCATTAGAAAATTGGTCACAAATTAAATGTGCGGACCCTTATGATTATACTGCCCCTTGTGCCCCAATTTTATCTATTGTAGGTGATTGTGATTTAGAGACAAATACACTAACGTGGAATAATCCTAATAACAGTTGCACTGATGATGTTACGTTATATAATTTATATTTTGCACCGTTTTTAGGTGATTCTTTAGAATTGCTAACCACTTTAACCAATCACAACGACACTACTTATGTACATGGAGATAGAGGAAGTATAGCAGGTTGTTATTATGTAACAGCAGTTGATTCTATGCCTTACAATAACGAAAGTATAGCATCAAATAAAGTGTGTATAGACAATTGTGAAGGGTATTATGAATTACCAAATGTATTTACTCCAGGAGGAAATGGTGTAAATGATTTTTATCATCCGTTTTTACCTTATAAATTTGTAGAAAGTATTGACCTTAAAGTAATGAATAGATGGGGAGTTTTAGTGTTTCAAACTACAGACCCATTAATTAGTTGGGACGGAACATTTTTAAATACAGGAGAACAATTAGCAGATGGTGTTTACTTTTATGTATGTACCATCAACGAAATAAAATTAGAAGGCTTAAAACCAAGAAGCTTACAAGGAAATATTACCATTTTTAACGAAAAATAAATGTTTACAGGAATAGTAGAAGACTTAGGAATAGTTTTAAAAATAGAAAAAGAAAAGAGTAATGTACACTTTACATTGTCTTGCCCTTTTACAAACGAATTAAAGATAGATCAATCTTTAGCACATAATGGAACATGTTTAACGGTTGTAAAAATTGATGGTAATAACTATACTGTTACAGCCATTGATGAAACATTAATTAGAACAAATTTAGGGACATTAGAAGAAGGCTCTGTTGTAAATTTAGAACGTTGTATGTTAATGGGTGCAAGATTAGATGGACACGTAGTACAAGGACATGTAGATACAACAGGAATATGTAAAGAGATTATTCAAAATGATGGCAGTACAGAATTTGTATTTGAATATGATTATGATGATGTAACGGTATCAAAAGGTTCAATTACTGTAAATGGAGTAAGTTTAACAGTGGTTCAGTCTGAAAATAGATTATTTTCTGTACACATTATTCCTTATACTATTGCTCATACAAATTTTAAAACATTTAAAGTGGGTACTAAAGTAAACTTGGAATTCGATATTATTGGAAAATATGTTAAGCGTTTAATGAATAATAAATAGTCATATCTTGGTACATTTTACTTTGTGTTAGCTTTTAAAAGTAAAACTCTTGATATAACTATTAAAAGTAGGGGATATTTCTTTAGGTCGAAAAAAAAAGTAATATATGAAACCCGATAGTTGTAGGATACAGTCTCTCTCTTTAAAACGTAGACCAAGAGGGAGTTTAATTATCATACAGGTAATAAAAACAAAAAAACAAAAGACTTAAAAGTCTTTCTAATTGATACTAACGACTTTCTATTTATTTGCAACAAATGACAAAAGAAAACACAATATTCTGGATTGAAAATGGAGAAATCCAACAAGACAAAAATGTAATACTAAAGGATATAAACATTCAATTAAATAAAGGTGAGTTTGTCTACTTAATTGGTAGAACAGGTTCAGGTAAAAGTAGTTTATTAAAAGTATTATATGGCGAATTACCATTAGCATTAGGTAAAGGACAAGTATCAGACTTTGATCTAACTAAATTAAAAAGAAAACAGATTCCTTATTTGAGAAGAAAATTAGGTGTTGTTTTTCAAGATTTTCAACTATTAGATGATCGTTCTGTATTAAAAAATCTTGAATTTGTAATGCGTTCAACAGGTTGGAAGAAGAAAAAAGAAATGGCAATCAGAGCCGAAAAAGTTTTAAGTTTGGTTGGTTTAGATCATAAATCAAATCAGTTTCCACATCAATTGTCTGGTGGAGAACAACAAAGGGTTGCCATAGCAAGAGCTTTAGTAAACGAGCCTGAATTTATTATTGCAGATGAGCCAACAGGAAATCTTGACCCAGAAACATCAAAAGAAATTATGGCAGTTTTACACGCCATAGCCAAAGAAGGAACCTCAATTTTAATGGCAACCCACGATATGTCAATTATGGAACAGTTTCCATCCAAAACATTTAAAGTAGAAAATTCGTCAATTATTGAAGTAAACCCAATGAATGAATTTGACCCTTTTAAAACTATTGAATTTAAATAAATAAAAATATCTTTCACTTATTAGTATTGAGTGTTTTTGTTTTAGCTTGTAATACAGCAGAGAAAGTAGAAGTTGTTCCTCCTATTGTAAATGTAGATTCAATTCCAAATATTGATTTTGTAGCAACGTTAAGCGAACGAATAAACCTAATCAAACTCAAATAGATTGTTCAACATTACTTTATGCTTGGAACTAAATTAAAACGAAAGAGTATGAAGACAGACATTGGCTTATAAAATCTACATTAGCAGTTTTAGTCATGTTTATACTAATAGATGTTGCTATTTTAGTAATAATACCATTTACTATTACAGCAGCCTCTTCCTATGTCATATTACTATCGGATTAATCGTCACAATTAAACAGCTGATTAAAAGTTAGCCATTTACACTTTTTAGGGAAAGTAGCGGAGTAGTATAAAAATAATTTACCAAACTCTCGTCAATTCACCATATTCAATCACTTTACCACTTGTAGATTTTATAGACAATTTATTAACCTCAATAGTTTTAGTTGGAAAGTATTTTTTTACAATCGGTAAAATTTCTTTATCAGTTAAACGGGGAGAGTAGGTATTAATAATTAAAAATCCATTTTTGGTTAATAATTCAGAAGCGGTTTTAACCAGCTCAGGAAAACGATTTTCTATTTTCCAGCGTTCTTTTTTAGCACCTAATCCAAAAGCAGGAGGGTCCATAACTATTCCGTCATATTGATTACCTCTTTTTACTTCACGTTGTGCAAATTTTAAAGCATCTTCTAAAACCCAATGAATATTATCTAAATTAGATAATTGCATATTTTCTTTACTCCAATTAATAACTTGCTTTACAGAATCACAATGAAACACATCAGCACCTTTAGAACGTGCTATTAATGAAGCAGCACCTGTGTATGCAAACAAATTTAAAAACTTACGATTAGGTTTAATGTGTTTATTAATAAATTCCCAATTGGTTTGTTGCTCAGGAAATAAGCCAACGTGTTTAAATTTGGTTAGCTTTAAATTAAAAACCAAGTCATTAAATTCAATTTCCCATTGTTCAGGTGCATCTTGTAAACTTCTCCATTCACCCTTAGTATGTGTGTCTTCTACAAATTCAAAATGTGCCATTTTTTGCCATTTTCCAAACCCAATTTCAGATTTAAAATAAGCATTTCTATCAGGTCTGATGGTAATAATTTTACCCCAACGTTCTAATTTTTTTGATCCACCTGCATCAATTAATTCATAATCTTTCCACCCTTCAGAAAATAGTCTGTCCATTTTAATAATTTTTGACAAAAGTAAACAAAAAACTCCACCCAAATTAATGAGTAGAGCTAACTATGAAAAAACGTAATTTAGTATGATATTAAATTCGTTATAAAAAGTACTTTTTTATTTGAAAAAGGTTGCAATAATATAGTTAAAAACGGCATTCAAATTAATGAATGCCGTTTTCTTATGAAAAATATTAATTTAAAAGAATTTTTCTACTTAACATACAGTTGTTATTTTAAAAAGTTGCAGTTATCCCAAAGGAATGATTTAGTTGGTTATTTTATTCAGATTGTATAACAAAAACCTCATCCAAGTTAATGGATGAGGTTACCTATGAAAAAACTTACTATTTGTGTAAAAGAATAGCGCTTACTTATGCTTTTCAAATAGCAGCATTTTTATACCTCAATTGAGATAAATATTAAACAGTCGTCTTTAGTGTTTTTATTTTAAACCAGCAGTTTTAAATAAAAAAGTATCTAAAAATGGGTGGTCTTATTCAAATCCGAATCTAATACCAAAAGTTAAAGGATAAGCAGCTTCTGTTTTGCCATTTTCAAACAAAGGTAGTAAGCTGTAATTTGCAAAAAGTCCTATATTTTTATAACCCAACCTTGCAGTAGCAGTTAATTTATAAGGGTTTAAATTATATTTTCTCTTAGCCACATCTTCCTCTTCACCTCCATGAATATCATACTCTTGAACTGTTTTAGAAGTCATTCTTACTCCTCCAACAACTCCAATGGCTAAATGAACATTTTTTGAATGATACTTTGAGGTGTTAAATTGTAATAATACAGGAATATGAAAGTACCATGCCCTTAATTGATTTTTACTAAAGTTTTTAGTTGAATCAATAGTACCCCAAGTTGAGTTATTATCATAATCAATTACATAATTATTTTTAAAACCAAACCTTGAATGTTCAAACCCTAACCCTGTAACTAAACCAACATGGTGTGTTTTAAAAGGCAACTTTAACTGCGCAATATTGATAGCAAAATTAAAAGACTCTGCGGGGTCAATTTCTAAAAATTGATCAGTGTTAAAGTTTAAACCACCTGTTGAATTTAGCATACTGTTAACCCCAACTTCAAATCCAACCCAATGTGCAAACTCTGTACAATCATTACAATCATCTGATGAATCATTTTCTCCATCTACTTTTAAAGTGTCAAAGTTATTATCTTCATGATGAATAACTATAAATTCGGTTTCTCCAATGTTAAATCGTGTCGTGTCTGGCGTTTCAATTTCTACTTCTACTGTAGAATTGTTTTCTAATTCTGTTTGAGCATTCAAATTAAATGCTAATAAACTAAGTACTGTAATTACTATCGTTTTCATAATTTTATATTTTAAATTCAATCATTTTGGCCAACCAATTATTGTTTTGTTGATTGTAGGACGCAACACTACTTAATAAAGTTACAATTAGCGATAAATTTTACTCAATAAGCCTACTTTTAGGGTGTTTTTGTAAAAACAAACCAAGCTTTTCGTTAAAGTTAATACTCTCTAACATAAGTTAAATTATGTATTAAAAAGCTTCTAAAGTCGCATTGTAATACTAAAATTAACTATTATTTGAGAAGCATTAAGCTACCACTTCACTCTTTAACACAAAATATTATTATCAATTATTACTAATTTTATCCAAGGCAATTAAATTTTTTTATCTTTGTCCCCAGTGAAAGACATTATCTATATTAATCGAAAAACAGGTCAAAAAGAAACTGAAATAGTTAAAGGACCTAAAACCATGAATTATGTTTATAATAAACGTTTAGGACAAATAGGTCTTAGGTTATTATTTAAACGTAAAGTATTTTCAATGTATGGTGGTTGGGTAATGAATCAAAATAAATCAACTAAAAAAATTGATGAATTTTTAAAGGTTAATGAGATGGATATGTCTCAGTTTGTAATTCCAAATGGAGGGTATAAAAACTTTAATGATTTTTTTTATAGAAAACTACAACCTAATAAAAGACCAATAGGTAAAGGTTTAGTTTCTCCCGCTGATGGAAAAGTGGTTGCCTTTAAAACAATTGGGTGTTGTATGGACTTTTATGTAAAAGACTGCACATTTAATTTAAATACGTTTTTAAAAGACAAACATTTAGCTAAAAAATATGAGGGAGGTAGTATGATGGTTATTAGGTTAGCTCCTGCTGATTATCATAGATTTCATTTCCCAGCAGATGGAATTCCGTCAGAAACCAAAAAAATAAAAGGATATTATTATTCTGTATCTCCAATTGCTCTAAAGCAAAATATGCGTATTTTTTTAGAGAATAAAAGAGAATATTCTACATTAAAAACTAAAGAATTTGGGGATATTTTATTATGTGATGTTGGTGCAACCTTAACAGGAAGTATTATTCAAACGTATACACCAAATCAATCAGTTAGTAAAGGACAAGAAAAAGGTCACTTTGCTTTTGGTGGCTCAACAGTAGTTGTTTTATTTGAAAAAGGTAAAGTCACAATTGATAAAGATTTATTAGAAAATACTCAAAAAGGTTATGAAACTACCCTTGAAATGGGTGAGACAATTGGGTCATCAGTTAAATTAAAATAATACTATTTTCTTTCTCTTTTTGTGAAATCAAAATTTCTTTTGAGGTTAAATTATAATCAACAAACAGAATTAAAAGATATATTACCCAAAACCATTACCTTTACACTATAATGAGCAATACAAAAATCAATATTCGTAATTTAAGTTTTGATGAATTAGTTGAAAAACTAATAGAAATTGGAGAAAAAAAATTCAGAGCCAAACAAGTTTACGAATGGATTTGGAAAAAAGGAGCACGTTCTTTTGCTGACATGCATAACGTGTCTAAAAAAATTACAGAAGCCCTTGAAGCTGATTATTTTTTAGATTGCTTAACTATTTCTGACGAACAAAGGTCAAATGACGGTACAATTAAAGTGGCGTTTAAATCATTTGACGGACATATTACTGAAGGTGTACTAATTCCAACCGAAAATAGAGTAACAGCTTGTATTTCATCTCAAGTTGGTTGTAGTTTAGCATGTACTTTTTGTGCTACGGGTCGATTAAAATTAATGCGTAATTTAAGTGCAGGAGAGGTGTATGATCAAGTGTTTTTATTGACAAAATTGTCAGAGGAAGCCTATGGACAAAAGTTAACCAACATTGTATTAATGGGAATGGGCGAACCTTTACTAAACTATAAAAATGTAGTTCAAGGGTGTAACATGATTTCATCTCCTGATGGATTAGGTATTTCGCCACGTAGAATTACACTATCCACTGCTGGAATAGCTAAAATGATTACTAAATTAGGTGATGATGGCGTTAAATTTAATTTAGCCTTATCACTTCATGCGGCCAATGACAAAAAGCGTAGTCGAATTATGGAAATTAATGACACTAATAGTTTAGACATTATTGCTGAATCATTAATTTACTTCCATCATAAAACAGGAAGTAGAGTTACTTTTGAATATATTATTTTTAAAGATTTTAATGACACATTAAAAGACGCAAGAGAGTTAGCTAATTTTTGTAAAAACTTACCAGTTAAAGTTAATATTATTGAATATAACCCTATTGATTCAGGAATTTATGAACAAGCAGACCCAGAAAAAGTAGATGCTTTTGCCGACTTTTTAGAATCATTAAATATCATTGTGCACGTTAGACGTAGTAGAGGTAAAGACATTGATGCAGCTTGTGGTCAATTGGCTAATAAAAATGGTGCAATAGAGTTGAAGGATAGGAACTTAAAGAGTTAAGACAAATAAATTTCCAAATGAACTACTATAAATGATTTATTTAGTTCACTTTTGTTTTTAATTGGTATTAAGCCAAAACAACAGAAACTGCTCCAAAAACAATTAATAAGAAAACAATTAATTTAAATCGCATAATAGTTGTTTTAGTATAATGCGTAACATTTATTTTGTTACACTTATCAACTATTAATCAAGAGTAATGCCAAAGCCTATAATTCTATAAATTCTTGGTAAACGGATTCGTTAAAAGCAGTACATTTTTCTAAATCAGATTGTAATAGTTTTTGATTAGATGTAGGGTAAAATAATTTTGTTTTGGAATAAATCATGTAATTAGAATAGCCATTTTTTGTAACAACACCATACATATTCATTAATGAAAACATAGCCCATTCTTTTGTGTTAGGGTTTAATAAATCTTTACTCCATATATAAGGAGATGTATTTATCTCCAATTGATTTAAAAGTGTTTTAACAATATCAATTTGAGAACCTATTTTTTTAATTTTAAGTCCTTTATTAATATGTTTTAATGCACCACCCCAAAACAATACAGGAATGTGAAAAAAATCATCATTGTAAGTATTCTTATTCATTAAGTTTGTTTTACCATGGTCAGAAATAAAGACAACCAAAGTATTTTCAAAATTAGGAAGCTTTTTTAACTCATCAGTAAATTTTTTAATCGCTTTATCAGCATAGTGTAAACTACTGGCGTATTTGCTATCAGGGTATGCTTCCAACATTGGTTCTGGCATATCATATGGCGAATGCGTACTTTGTGTAAAAAGTCCATAAACATAAGGTGATTTAGCTTTTTTTAGATCCTCTAAAAAATAAGGTAACATTGCCCCATCATGATATCCTAAATAACCTTTTGGGCTTAATTCAGGTAAATTATCTTCATCATAAACGTTTTCAAAACCTATTTCTTTCAAATATCCACCAATATTACCATACTCTAAATCTCCACCAAAATAATAAGCAGAACTATAAGTATTTAAAGATCTAACAAGTGAAGGTATAGCTCTACACTTTGCTAATTGGTGACTTATAGAGATACGGGGAATTGTAGGATATCCACTAAAAATTGAAGAATGACCAGTTTCTGAAGTACTTGATGTAGCGTATATGTTTGTAAATAAAACCCCTTCGTTGCAAAGTGAATCAAAGTGTGGGGTTACTCCTGATATACCATCTAAACAACCCATCATTTGTGCAGACCAGCCTTCAAGTGTAATATATATAATATCAGGTGTGTTTGTATTAAAAAGCCTAATAGAATCTATTTTAGTAGAGTCATATAGTTCTGTTACTAATACTTTAGATTCTGTTTTAGGTAGAGTATTAAAAAATGTTTCAGAATTAGATTTATTATAGTTTAGGGTCATGTCAATAAAACTCCACGTTGAATTTACAGACAAATCATTAAAAATTTGAGAATTTGAATAATACGCATTAGTAACACCAATTGGAATGGGTTGAAAACCACCTCTTGCCATAATAATAAGACAAAAAGAACCGAGTATAAAAGTTGTAATAACCTTAGCAGTTGGTGTTTTTGTTTTCTCAGTAATTTTCACCTTTTTGATTAACAAACGATACAAAAAATAGAGAATAATTAATTGAATAATCACATAAAACAAAAACCACCACATAAATTCGCCAGAGGTTGTTCTGAAAATTTCAGAAGGTGTGTTTAAATGTATAAATAGTTTAGATGTTAATTTCGAACGCCATTCAGAATAAGACACTAATTCAATACTATAGATAATGGTTGATAAAAAACCTAAAAATAACGTTATCCATTTAATAGCTTTAAATAATAAAGTATTAAATATTAAAATAATAAAAGGTATGCTGATGAAGTAAGCAATTAATGAAATATCAAGTTTAAATCCATAAAAAAGAAGCTTTAATACTTGGTTTAAAGAATCATTCAAATCTGACCAATAATGGATAATGAATAGTAACCTTTGTGAAATAAAAAAAACCATCCAAAAAATGATTAACTTTATAAGTAGGCTAAAAGTTGTTTTCATTAGTATCTATATTATGTTTTAACAATGTTAAAACATATCAACTGTAAATTTTTAACTTTATTGTTTTGTTACAAATAAATATAGAGTAAATGAAATACGTATTATTAAATGCAGTTTCCATTATGATTAAAAAGATGTTTACTTCACAAGTCCAATACTAACTAAACTATCTACAACAGTTTTAAGCATTACAGGAGGATGCCCATGATCAAAGCCTGCTGATGTATAGGTTGAATCAGAACATGTTAAAATTAAACTACCAAACATAGCTGCATCCCTTTGTCGCTTATTTGTTGGAGATTTTAACGTACTTATTTTATCTAATTTAATGGTTTTAGACCCATTTTGTAAGGCTTTCCATAAATTTGGGTTGGTAAGAGTTGTTTTACTTGTACTATTATTTTCTACAATGCTAATATTATTTTTGTTTACTTTAATGTTTTGCCTATAGCCACGTGTAACAACGTTGTATTCGTATGAAATAATTTTTTGAGTCCCACAACTCATAAGAAATATTGTTAATACAACTAATAATAAGTTTTTCATAGTTAGAATTTACTCAACACGAATTAAATAATTATTCTTTTTACCTTTTCCTAAAAGTACAAATTTATTATTAATTAAATCAGCTTCAGTAATTATAAAATCCTCTTTTACTTTGGTTTTGTTAACTGAAATAGCATTTCCTTTCAGTTCTCTACGGGCTTCACCGTTAGACTTTAAAAAACCAGTTTTAGCTGATAAAGCATCAATTACACCCAAACCATTTTTAACCTCATCCATAGAAATTGTTGCTTGAGGAACTCCTGCAAATCCATCAATAAAATCTTGTTCTGACAATTGTCTTAAGTCATCTACGGTTGATTTTTTATTAAATAAAATAGTTGTTGTTTTTTGAGCACTTTCTAAAGCTTCTTTACTGTGAACCATAGTTGTTACTTCCGCAGCTAAACGCTTTTGTATTACTCTTAAATGAGGTGCTTCATTATGCTCTTTCTCTATCGCTTCAATTTCATCTTTTGATAAAAATGTGAACGTTCTAATGTATTTAGGTGCATCTTCATCTGTTGCATTTAACCAAAACTGGTAAAATTGATAAGGTGATGTTTTGTCAGCAGTTAACCAAACAGCACCACTTTCAGTCTTTCCAAATTTAGTACCGTCAGCTTTAGTCATTAATGGACATGTAAATGCAAATCCACTTCCTTTTCCAATTCGTCTTACTAATTCAGTTCCTGTAGTAATGTTTCCCCATTGATCAGAACCTCCCATTTGTAATTTACAGTCTAATGTTTTGTACAAATGTAAAAAATCATAACCTTGTAATAATTGGTAACTAAATTCTGTAAATGAAATACCTGTTTCAATACGTTTTTTAACCGAGTCTTTTGCACTCATATAATTTACAGTAATGTGTTTTCCAACATCACGAATAAATTCAATGAATGAAAAGTTTTTCATCCAATCATAATTGTTTACTAAAATGGCTCCATTTTCAGAGTCATTAAAATCTAAAAAACGACATAATACACCTTGAACACCAGCAATATTTTTGTTTAGAGTTTCTTCATCTAATAAATTTCTTTCATCTGATTTTCCTGAAGGATCACCAACCATTCCTGTTGCACCACCTACTAAAGCTATCGGTCTGTGACCTGCATTTTGCATGTGTTTAAGCATCATAATTGGAATTAAAGAACCAATATGTAATGAATCGGCAGTTGGGTCAAAACCAATGTAACCAGTTACAACTTCTTTAGCTAATAATTCTTCTGTTCCAGGCATAATGTCTTGCAACATTCCTCTCCATCTTAGTTCTTCTACAAAATTTGTTGGCATTGTGTGTGTTTTTTAATGGTGCTAAATTAGTGAATAAATTCTCATAAACAAAAAAGAGGATGCAATTAAGCAACCTCTTTTTTGTATTTTTAGTTTACCTTCAAATTAAATTGAAAGTAGTTCTTAAAAATTAATTATCCTACTACTTCTTCAGAAGCAAAGTGGAATTTACCTTCTAATTCTGCATTTTCATCAGAATCTGAACCGTGAACAGCATTTTCAGCTTTAGATTTAGCAAACGCTTTTCTAATTGTTCCTTCAGCTGCATCAGCAGGATCAGTAGCGCCAATTAAAGTTCTAAAGTCAGCCATTGCATTTTCTTTTTCTAAAATCATTGCTACGATTGGTCCACCTGAC
>Ga0256824_10000327_pt1 | contig 17938 bp, 14 predicted proteins | sample CV67metaG_FD_191570 | JGI IMG/M metagenome (GOLD analysis project Ga0256824, IMG submission 191570) | Hydrothermal vent microbial communities from East Pacific Rise, Pacific Ocean - CV67 | ecosystem: Environmental > Aquatic > Marine > Hydrothermal vents | place: Pacific Ocean: East Pacific Rise...
GGTATACATTAATATTCAAACTTCTCTACTTCTAATACATCTCCTGAGTTCAAATTATCCAACAACATATTACCTATTCTAATTCTAATTAACCTTAAAGTAGGAAAACCAGAAGCTGCAGTCATTTTTCTGACCTGTCTATTTTTCCCTTCAGATAACGTGATAGACACCCATTGAGTAGGTCCGTGCCTGTCATCACGTATTCGTTTTGATCGTTCTGGGAAAATAGGTTGGGGATTTAAAACTTCAATTTTACATGGTTTAGTTAGATATTTTCCGGTTTCGATTGTTATCTCTATTCCATTTTGAAGTTTGTGCAGTGCCTCATCAGAAATTAATCCATCTAATTGGGCATAATACTCTTTTTCAACTTTAGAACTTCTAACAGCTTGGCTTTCTTTACCGTCCGTTGTTAAAAAAATTAAACCTTCGCTGTCTTGATCCAACCTTCCGATAGCCATTGTTCCCTCCGGAAAATTATATAATTCACCTAGTAATTTCTTATTTTTACGCACAGTGGCTGTATAAATAAACTGAGATAAATACCCAAAAGGTTTATGAATAATAAAATGACAGTGCTTTGACATTGGAATAAAAACTATTTTTTAGCCTCTTTTTCTTGTTCTTCTTTTAATTTTTCTTGATACTCAGGCGTTCTTTTATCAGGCATTGGCCCACGCATGTGAATAATTAATCCATTTAAAAAATTTCTTAAAATTTGATCACCACAATTTCTATATTTATCATGACCTTCTTTTCTAAAGAATGCTCCTAATTCACTTTCTGATACTTGAAACTCAGCCAATTTACAAATTGCTACAATGTCAGTATTAGTTAATTTATGAGCTACTCTTAATTTTTTAAAAATATCGTTATTTGTCATTTTAATCTTTTTTACAAAGGTACTAATTTAGTTGATTAGAATTGAATGATTTTCAAGGAATGTATTTTATAAACCTAACAATTCTTCATTAAATAAGTTTAATATTCTCTTATATTCATCCACCCAACTAGACATTTCTTTAAATCCATGTGGTTCAATTGGGTATAATGCCATTTGAAAATTAGTTTTACCTAATTCAATAAAACGTTGATTTAATCTAACCACATCCTGAAATTGAACATTATCATCTACCATTCCATGTAAAATTAATAACTTATTTTTTAAGCCTTCAGCAAAATAAATTGGTGAACTTCTTTCATAAGCTGCACTGTCCAATTCTGGTGTATTTAAAATATTAGACGTGTACTCGTGATTGTAATGCGCCCAATCTGTAACTGAACGCACAGCAGCTCCACATTTAAAGTCATTTGGTTTTGTTAACAACGCCATTATTGAAATAAACCCTCCATAAGATCCACCATAAATTCCAATTTTTTCGGAATCTATGTTTTCCTTTTCTATTAAATACTTTCGCCCTAAAAGTTGATCTTCTAAATCGGAACCACCCATGTGCTGATATATAGATGTTCTAAAGTCACGTCCATATCCTTTACTTGCTCTATAATCAATATCAATTACTGTATACCCCAAATCGCAAAGCATATTATTAAACATATACTCACGGTAATATCCACTCCACCAATTGTGGGCATTCTGTAAATAACCTGCGCCATGAACAAATTGAACAGCTGCGCCATTCTTTACTTCTGCTTTTGGTCGGTAAATTCTAGCATATACAGTTTGATTGTCTTCCGTTTGAAACGTAATAACCTCAGGTGTTCTCCAATTATAGTTTTTAAAGGTTTTACTTTGTGAATTAGTTAGTTGAGTTAATTTTGAATCACTCGAATTTTTTCCTAAATAAAGTTCCCAAGGTTTATTTTTAAATGAATATCTAACAGCCAAGTTTTTCTCATCAGGCGAAACTGTTATTTCATAATTACCATCTGAGATTAAAATTGAAGTCCATTTTTTTGTTTTTATATCTAAATGATAAAACTCTCTATTTCCAGGATGAATTTTATTGGCTGAAATATAAAATTTTGAACCGTCTTTTGACAAGTTGGCCTCATGAATTTCGTAATTACCTTCTGTTAATTGAATTGTTTGATTTGTTTGCGTATTATAGGTATATAAATGTGAGTAGCCTGATTTTTCATCTTGATAAAAAAATGTTTTAGAATCGTTTAACCAACCTACATTTCCAGACGCTCTATTCCAAGAAGAAATACCAGGTCCACCAATCCAAGCATCATCTTGTTGTTGATTTTCAACTTTTAAATCACCCGAATTAAAATCTACAGTTGCTAACCAACGCGTTTTATTATCGTATGCTTTTATTTCAACTAAGCAATTATTGTATTCATCACTAATCCAAGCATTTGTATATACCAATTCTCTTGATTTTTCTGCTTTTAAAGTATCATTTAAAAACTTTGGTTTATCAAATACATTTGGAAGTGTTTCACTGTTAATTAATACTATTTGTTCTGTTTCCAAATTCATAATAAACAGCTCATGTTTAGGGTTTTTAGCACCAACTTTTGGTCTGGCATTAGTTGATTTAGTGTATCCGTTTGCTGTAATATGATTTTCAATATGCGTAGATTCATTTTTTGGATATTCATCTACTCTAAAAATAATATGTTTTAAATCTGGTGTGATTTTTACCCAACCTAATGTTTTATTATTTAAGTATACTTTTGGAATAGAAGGTGATTTTACTTCATCCCTAAATTCTTCTCTCGCTTTATTTTTAGCCTTATTTTTTCGTACTATTTCAAATAATTTATCTTGTTGATTTTGTAAATTTGATTGATCTTTAGATTTAACTTTTTTTGGTCCATCAATGAAATCTACTAATTGTAAATAAGAGCCATTATCAGGCTGATACACAAATAGATCATTATTTTCATTTAGGATAATTTTATTTTCACTTAATACTTTAACAATATTGAATTGAGTAGACTTTTGTAAAATTAATTTAGATTGTTTTGCCCCCCATTTATAAAGACTTCCGCCTTTTTTAAAATATATATTTTCATTAGTAGCATCACTTACAAAACCATCTGACACTTTACAAGGTAAATCTTTATTTTCAATTTTAGAGGCTACTTTAGTTGACACATTTGTTTCATAGTAAGGTGCAACCATTTCATTATTATGCCTCCATCTAAAATAAACTGTTTTATTATCTGGAGCCCAATAAATTCTAGTAGGTTGATACCCAATAAAATCATTTCCTGACATGATATCATTCATTTTTAATTGCGCTTGACAATTAGTAGATAGTAGTATAAATGTAATTATAGAGAAATATTTCACAATTGATTAGTTAAATTATTGATTTGATACAAATATAAGAGTTTTAAAGTTTTGATGCTTACCTTTGTTTTTATGGAGTTAATAAATAAACTAAAATCGATATTTAACGTTGAAACAAGTGTTCAATTAACAGAAAATAAAGAGTATAGATTTACTATTAATTGGATTAAAGCTACCAAAGAAAATCCGTTTCATATCCTATTCACTTCAGGATTGTCAAATACAAAACAATTAAATTCAGAAAAATATTCAGAATTTGAATACATTGAATTGTACTTTTGTTTACCTGAATATTGGAAAGTTGAAGATACATCATTAGATAGCCAATGGCCTATAGAATGGTTAAATAGAATTGCTGAAGTTCCTCAAAAAAATTCAACTTGGTTTGGTCCTGGTGATACTATTCCTGCCGGAAATCCAACACAAGAAATATCTTCAAAATTCAAACAGAATCATTTCATTTTAGCTGAACCTATTAAACTTGAAGAACGGTTAAAAGAAGTTAGTTTAACGGATAAGTCTGTACGTTTTTTATCTGTAATACCAATTTTTGACACTGAAATGGCACATAAATCCAATCATTCAGCAAAAATTTTAATGGCTAAATACTTGTATGCTAATTTGACTGAAGAACTTGACGAATACCGTACTCCACTTATAAAAAATAAAAAATTCAATCTTTTTATAATCGTTGTTATTGGGTTGTCATTAGCTGTAGGTTTAACCATTGTTTTTAGATTATTTTTATAATATATTTTAGTAGAACATAACTAAATTACGTTGTCATTACCTATTTTAGTAAAAAATTAGTTAGCGATACTTTTCAATTCCAACTTTTGGTTTAATCGAAACATTCGAACTGACAACATTTAAAGTAAATTCTATTTAAATATTATGGCTAAGGTAAAAACATCATTTTTTTGTCAAAATTGTGGTACACAGGCACCCCAATGGGTTGGTAAATGCTCATCATGTAACGAATGGAATACATTAGTTGAAGAGGTCATAGAAAAATCAAGTGGAACAAAAATTCCTTTCTCTTCTAATTCAGATAAAAGAATATCTAAACCACAAAAAATAACAGAAATAAAACATCATAAAGAAGATAGGATTGTTTTAAATGATAAAGAATTAAACCGAGTTTTAGGAGGTGGTGTTGTCCCGGGCTCTTTAATTTTATTTGGTGGTGAACCAGGAATTGGGAAATCAACGTTATTATTACAAACTGCATTAAAGCAACCCCAACTTAAGGTGTTGTATATTTCTGGTGAAGAAAGTGAGCAACAAATAAGTATGCGGGCTGATAGAATTGGTAAAAAGGAAGCCAATTGTTATGTTTTAACCGAAACCTCTACCGCCAATATATTTAGACAAATTGAAGAAATTAAACCCGAATTATTGATAATTGACAGTATCCAAACCTTACACTCTCCATCTATAGAAAGTTCACCTGGCAGCATTTCGCAAGTCAGAGAATGTACTGCTGAATTGTTGAAATTTGCAAAAGAAACGGCTACTCCCGTTTTTTTAATTGGACACATCACCAAAGATGGCGGTATTGCAGGACCTAAAGTATTAGAACATATGGTGGATGCTGTTTTACAATTTGAAGGTGATAGAAATCATTTATATCGCTTATTAAGAACTACAAAAAATAGATTTGGTTCTACCAATGAATTGGGTATTTACGAAATGACTGGAACTGGATTACGTGAAGTAGAAAATCCATCAGAGATTTTAATTAGTGGTAACACTGAAAATTTGAGTGGTATTTCAATCGCCTCTACAATTGAAGGTGTTCGTCCCATATTGGTAGAAGTACAAGCTTTAGTGAGTACTGCTGCTTATGGAACTCCTCAACGCTCATCAACTGGTTTTGATTTAAGGCGACTGAATATGCTTTTAGCCGTTTTAGAAAAAAGATGTGGTTTTAAATTAGGAGCTAAAGATGTATTTTTAAATCTTGCTGGTGGTATTAGAGTTGATGACCCAGCAATTGACTTAGCTGTGGTTTGTGCCATCATGTCGTCCAATGCAGATATTCCAATCGGATCTAAAGTGGCATTAGCAGCAGAGGTAGGGTTAAGTGGTGAAATTAGACCCGTTAATAGAATTGACCAACGTATTCATGAATCTCAAAAGCTAGGTTTTGAAAAAATAATTATTTCAAAGTCAAATACTGGAATTAAGCCTGAACAATATGAAATTGAAGTCGTGAAATGTGGAAAAATTGAAGAAGTAGTGAGAAGTATTTTTGGTTAATTCTAACGTATTTCAAAAGAAATTCGTATTATTGAATAAGCAATCCTATGAATTATGAAACACATTCTTTTTGTACTTTTTCTCGTTTTTTTTAATTTTTCAGCAGATGCACAACAAAATTGGCTAACCTCTTATGGTGGTTCTACTTCTGATGAAGTCCTAGATGCCAGTGTTGATCAAAACGGGAACTTATTAATGGCAGGCTATTTTACAGGTACAAATAGCTTTGGGTCAACCATTTTACAAAGTTTTGGAAATTCAGATATCCTAATCATCAAAACAAATCCTATTGGTGATTTAATTTGGGCCGTTAACGCTGGTGGACCAAATGCGGACAGAGCTATTTCAATATCAACTGACAACGCTGGAAACTCATATATTACCGGATATTTTAACACTTCTGCTACGTTTGGTTCTATTTCAATTACCGGACAAGGCAGAGATGCTTTTGTCGCTAAAATTGATCCATCCGGTGCATTTTTATGGGCTACAGCCATGGGTGGACAATTTGGTGACTCTGGATATGGAGTTGAACCAGATAACTTAGGAAACGTTTTTTGTACAGGCCAATATAAAGGTAATGGTGTATTTGGTTCAGCCTCATTTAGCAGCACATACGACCCAATAAGTGAACAACCTTCTTACGATATATTTCTATCGAAACTAGATGAGAATGGTGATTTCTTATGGACAGTAGATGGAAAAGCTAAGCATGACGACAGAGGTTTAGCCATTACTACAGATAACTTAGGAAATTGTTATTTAGCCGCTGAGTTTTCAGATACAATCTCTTTCCAAAACACATACCCAAATGTATCATTTAACACTGGTTTAATTTTAAAGTTTGATGGAAATGGAAATGAACAATGGGTTTCTTTTGCTAGAGCTGGTCAGGTTTTATTGAATGACATTAAATGGAAAGACAACAACTTATATCTTGGTGGAGATTATAGAGGCAATTTAACATTTATAGATGTTAGCGGAGCCACTACGTATTTAAGTCAACATAGCTATAATGTACTGGCCATGAAAATTTCTGATTCTGGTCAATTAAGCTGGTTATCTTCTAACTACTCTGAAAATGAACTTTACATTAAGCAATTAACATTAGATTCTAATAACGACTTATATTTAGCTGGACTTTTTAAGTGCAGTTATGATGAGATGAATGCACTCTATGGTAACTCTACTTTTTTATCCATTGGCTATCGAGATGTACACTACATGAAGTATTCCAATACAGGTGAATTTCAATGGGCAAGGCAAATTGGGAGTCAAAAAGATGATTATTGTGCGTCAATTGTGATAAATGCGATAGATTTCCCAATATTAGCCGGTAGTTTTCAAAATGCAATGAATGTGCCTTCTGGATCCAATTTTAATTATCAACCCCAACAGAATTTAAGTTCCGCACTTATAAATTGTGACTTAGGTCTGGTAGGTGGATACGCTTCACAATCTTCAAATGGATATAAGGATATATTTTTGAGTAGCCCTTTTGACGTCAATCGGTTACCTTATGACTTTTATGATCACCAGTCAAATGTTTGCTTAACAGATACTGTTTCACCTTGCATTGAAAACTGTGCAGACTCAATTGATTTTTGTTATAATCCTATGGGGTATACTATTGGTATAGATCATTTTCAAATTGAACACCCCTTGTCTCCACTTTATGTTTATGAATGGAACAATGGTGCAAATCAAGTAGACACTAGTTTTGATCAAGTTCAAAATACAAGTCAAACGTTTTATGTTAATTATGGGCGAGAAGATGGTTGTTATTCTTGGAGGGATACTTTAATCGTTACCATCAATCCATTACCAAGTCCTCCATTAATTACAGATAGTTGGGGCTATAATTTAAATCAACCGCCTTCAACTACTAAAATTGACTCATGTGTTCAAGATTCATTATTTATTATGGCCACTGTAGATGATTTGGATGATTTATTATGGGATGAACCTTATACTTTAATTAACGACTCCACAGTAGTGACAATAACTACAGGTCTTTTTAGCGTTACAGCTCAAAATAGTTTTGGTTGCCTTAGCACAAATTTAATTGAAGTGGTATTAGATGACTTTGCCATTCATGACACCTTGCAGCCACAAATTGTATTTGAAGAAGAAGAATTAGAACTAACCGATTCTATTGCCACCTGTCAATCGATTACTATTATTACCACCATACTAGACAGCGCCTTTATTAATCCAAATGGGACTACTCCATATAAATATACGGTTTGGGAATTAAATGGAGTTGTTTATGATTCAATTTACCACGATTATTTCTCCAATCAATATGGACAAACTTCTGGTGTCACGATCACAGATTCTGGTTGGTATAACATATCTGCACATTTAGTAAATGAATGTGGCGATTCAGTAGACTATTTTATAGAAAGAGACATTTATGTGTCTATCGTTCCATTACCTCAAATCAACTTACTCAAAGTAGTTTAGTGTGTACAGGAGACACGGTTACTTTATATGCTACACATTATCAAGATTCTATTACATCATGGAGTGGTTCAAATTTAATCGCTATTTATGAAGATTCTGTTGATGTTGTCGCAGTAGGTTTAGAGAGTGAATATAGTGTACAAGTCGACACCTTTGCACTAGGCATAACCTGTACAAATTCAGATTGGGTTCTAATTTCTACTCCACCACAACCAGAAATCACAATGTTTCCATCAAACGGAATTGTTTGTCCACAAGATTCTATTTTATTAACTGCTCTAGAAGGTGTAAGCTGGCAATGGATAGGTCCAAGTGGCAGTATAATCGGAACAAATCAAAATCTACATGTGAATTTAAATGGTTTTTACCATTGTATAATTACCCTAGCAAGTGGATGTATTTTAACTTCAAATTTTTTAGAAACTAAAGACTATAGTTCACCTTTTTTAATAGTAGATCCAGGCGTTATTTGTAGCGGAGATTCAACAAAAATAGAAGTGATTTCACCCTTTGGAACTGGCATAGTTTGGCAAGCACCTTTATCAGGAAACTCATTTATTCAATATGTTCATTCACCTGGTGTATATTATTGTGAAACCTCATTTTGTAACATCACTACTATGGATAGTATTAGTGTTGTTGAGTCGATACCTGAAGTCCATCTTAACTTTAATGGCGACACCTTAATCTGTCCAGTTAATGAAGTTCTGATATTTGCTACACCTGGGTTTTCATCTTACCATTGGAATAATGGTATTAATTACAACTTCTTTTCTTCTTCCGCTGTAGGGTATTATTTTGTAGAAGCGATAGATAATTATGGATGTACAGCAGTTTCAGATAGTATCCAAATTTTATACCTCTCCAATCCAGATACTCCAATCGTAAGTGACACTACTGTTTGTATTGATTCTGATTTAACGCTTACCGTTATTGAAAACGATAACCTAACGTGGTATCAAAATAATGTTGTAGTTCAAACTGGGTCTACCCTTGAGATAACGAATATACAAACAGAAACAAGTTATACACTTACAAACTCTGATCCTTTTTGTGTGAGTGATAGTTCAACCTTTACCATTAGTATTCATGACACCCTAATTATTCCATTTATCATTGGAGACACGATCTTATGTGAGGCTACGGAATTGATTATAATTACCGATTCAATAAGTACGTACATTACCCAAATATGGACTACTCCAAATGGTGTTGCGGATACGTCAGGAATTTTCATAGATTCAGTTAACGCAACACATTCCGGAGAGTATTCGATACAATTTTCGAATCAATTTTGTACAAGTGAACCGCTCAATTTCACTATTACCGTTAATCTTTTACCCATTGCAGAATTTTCAACTTTAGAGGATACGCTTATCATTTGTCCTTTAGATACCTTGCTCCTCACCGCACTCACAAATTCAACCTCTATAATTTGGTCAAATCAATCTACTGATAGCACCCAATTATTAACTACAGCAGGCACTTATTTATACTTAGCAGAATTAAATGGTTGCTTTAATTATTCAGATTCGGTAATCGTAATAACGCAAGACTACCTAGTTTACGATCCAGATTTAAATCAAACTATTTGCTTTGGAAATTCTACAGTATTGCAAGCTGATCCTACTTACCAAATCGTTTGGACAGATGAAAACTTAGACACTTTAAGTGAAACTAATGTATTAACTACTGGATTCCTTTTTGATACAACTACATACACGCTTACTGTTTCACACATTGGTTTTTGCCCAATTACTACATGGAGTACAGTTAGTGTTGTGGAGTCTGGTTTTGTACCTAATTACAGCATTAACGATTCAATTTGTGTAAATGACGTTATCAACATTGAAACAAGTATTGAATACGATACCTATAGTTGGATTCAAACTAATACAACTATATCCACTCAGAACATTGTTTCCATCCCAACAGTAGCTGACGGTTTACTAACAGTATTTTTAACGACATTTGTAGATGGATGTAATTCAGACACAATTGAAATAGATGTTAATGTACATCCAAACCCATTTTTCAGTTTGTCAACAGACACCGTATTTTGTATTGGTCAAATTTTAGACATCAATTCGCAAAGCTTTGATGTGAGTTATGAATGGTACCCACATCCAGATCCACAATATGATTCATTGGTTGTTTATACATTGACAAATGATAATGGGTGTACTTTTTCAGATTCAATTAATATTCAGTATCAAAATTGTGACTTAGTTGCCCCAAATGTATTTACACCAAATAACGATTTAGTGAATGACATATTTTATTTTAAGCTACCAGATGGTGAAATAGAAAAAATTACTATATTTAATAGATGGGGTAATTTAATTCACACGTCAGAAACAGGGGAATGGAATGGTATAAAAAATGACGATTCAAAAGCTGCTGACGGTGTTTACTTTTATATTTTAGAGTATACTTTATTTGATAATACATCACATATCAAACAAGGTTATGTTACGCTAATTAGAGACGAATGATACACGCTATTCAATAATTAGACTTGATTCAAACATAACAACAAACAAATATGGCAATAGTCTTAAACAAAAGGAGACAACAACTTGCTGAAATAAAGGCTAATAATGAAAAAAAACGTTTACAGAAAGTAGAAGAACGATCAATTAGATATCGCCAAACTCCAGGGAAAATTCTATGGGGTTTTTGCTTAGCAGTCGCTATATTCTGTGTTGTTTTTGTCGCTGATAACTGGCTAAGTACAACTTATACATCTCACAAAGTAAAAAGTTATTCAAAAGACAAAGTAGATTTGATTAAAGGAGGTTATCTTGTCTCATCTACCTTTTATTGGGTATATTTTGATGATAATAATAGTTTGGGTATTCACATGCATAAAAATGAATTCAATCAAATCAGAAACCTAAGTAAATTTGAACTAGGTACAACTCCTTTATTTAAGATACCTGTTCATTTTAGAATTCCTGATGGTAACGGTAGCTATCATTATACAATAATTGAAAAAAATTATAATTACCTTATGGTAATTCCAATATTTCTAATCATTATCTGCATTATTTGGCTTTTTGCTAAACCTCAAAAAGAACTTCAATGGATTATGTATGGCAATTTTATCATTATAGTTGTGCCTAGTGTATTCACCTTTTTAACATTTAAAATTATCGATTTTCTAAATAATATTGGATTGTATGAAATAGATGTCAGTGGAATAAATATATAGGATTACCCATTTAAATCTCATTGTACCTGTTGAATATCATTTTTTTTTTATGTCCTTTACTATAAATTGTTTCTTATTACCTAAAAATTAAACGGAAAATGTGACGTTTGAACCCTTCATTTCGAAAAAGCTCAATACAACGCTCGTTCTCTTCTCAAAATTTTAGGAGAGTTCCGTGTTTACATACATTGTTTAAATATTCCCTTGCTTTTAGTACACCTGATTTTTCGATTTAAATGGGTATACATTTTAACTATATAAACAAAAAAACGGAATTTACATTTAAGTAAATTCCGTTTTTAATTTGATTTAGTTAAGCTTACTCAGCTAAAACTAATATTTTATTATCTATTACTTCAACAACTCCACCTTTGATTTCAAAACTGAATTGATTCTCAGTTATAAATTCTTTGTTAAGTTTTCCGTTATAAACTTTTTTATCATTATTTTCAGACACGTTTTGATCTATTCTAACATTACCTTTTGCTAATGCTGAAATTAATGGCGCGTGGCTATTAAGTATTCCAAAAGAACCATCTAAACCAGGTAAAATTACCTGAGATACGTTTCCTTTATAAAGTAATTCGTCTGGAGTTATAACTTCTAAAATCATCTTGTCTTAAATTTTGATTCGTATTTCTAATTAAACTTCAGCTAACATTTTATCACCTGCAATAATTACTTCAGCGATATCACCTTTTAAGTTGAATGCAGCTTCAGGATACTTATCTAATTCACCATCCATAATCATGTTGAATCCTTTAATAGTTTCTTTAATGTCAACTAGACATCCTTTTAAACCAGTAAATTGTTCAGCAACGTGGAATGGTTGCGATAAGAATCTTTGAACTCTTCTTGCTCTATGCACAGCTAATTTATCTTCTTCAGACAATTCATCCATACCTAAAATTGCAATAATATCTTGTAACTCTTTGTAACGTTGTAAAATTAATTTAACGTCTTGAGCACAGTCATAATGTTCTTGACCAACGATATCAGCAGTTAAAATTCTTGACGTTGAATCCAAAGGATCAACAGCAGGATAAATACCTAACTCAGCAATTTTTCTAGATAATACAGTTGTAGCATCTAAGTGAGCAAACGTTGTTGCTGGTGCTGGATCAGTTAAATCATCTGCAGGTACATAAACTGCTTGTACAGATGTAATAGAACCGTTTTTAGTAGAAGTAATACGTTCTTGCATTAATCCCATTTCAGTTGCTAATGTTGGTTGGTAACCTACAGCAGAAGGCATACGTCCTAATAATGCAGACACCTCAGAACCAGCTTGTGTAAATCTAAAGATATTATCAACAAAGAATAAGATATCAGCACCTTTTCCTTCACCTTCACCATCTCTATAGTATTCAGCTAATGTTAATCCAGATAAGGCAACTCTTGCTCTTGCTCCAGGAGGCTCATTCATTTGTCCGAAAACAAATGTTGCTTTAGATTCTTTTAATTTTTCTTTATCAACTAAGTCAAGGTTCCATCCACCTTTTTCCATGTCTTCTAAAAATGCTTCACCATAGTTAATAATACCTGATTCTAACATCTCTCTTAAAAGATCATTTCCTTCTCTAGTTCTTTCACCTACTCCAGCAAATACAGATAAACCTGCGTATGCTTTTGCAATGTTATTAATTAACTCTTGAATTAATACAGTTTTACCAACTCCGGCACCACCAAACAATCCAATTTTACCACCTTTTGCGTATGGCTCAATTAAGTCAATTACTTTAATTCCAGTAAATAAAACTTCAGTTGCAGTAGATAACTCTTCAAACTTAGGTGCATCTCTATGAATAGAAGCTCCACCTGTTTTGTCTAAATCACCTAATCCATCTATTGAATCACCAGTTACATTAAATAGTCTTCCTTTAATAGATTCACCTATTGGCATTAATATTGGCGAACCTGTAGTAACAACTTCCATTCCTCTTGTAAACCCATCAGAAGAATCCATTGCAATTGTACGAACTGTATCGTCACCAACGTGCTTTTGAACTTCTAAGACTACAATTGTTCCATCAGCTTTAGTTACTTTTAAAGCATCTAAAATACTTGGAAGTTTTGCTCCCTTCTCAAAGCTTACGTCAACAACAGGACCTATTACTTGTGAGATTTTACCGTTTAAATTAGACATTATATAATTGTTTTAATGTGTTTTATTAATTTGGGTGCAAAAATAGTTCTTTTTATTCGTTGACAAAAAGATTTTCATGTTTTTTTATATAACTTTGTCAACAAATATTATTTTTAGGTGAAAATATACACAAATCTTGATGAAGTTAACCAAATTAAAAAGCCTGTTTTAACAATAGGCACTTATGATGGAGTACATCTTGGTCATCAAAAAATAATTCAGTATTTAAATACAAAAGCAAAACAAGTTGGTGGAGAATCTGTAGTATTTACGTTTCATCCTCATCCAAGAATGGTTTTACATCCAAATGATCATAATTTAGAACTATTACAAACCATTGATGAAAGAGCTAAAAAATTAGAACAAGCTGGTGTTGATCATTTAATAATTTTTCCGTTTAGTAAAGAATTTTCTCGTTTAACAGCTATTGAGTTTATTAGAGATATTTTAGTGAACAAAATTGGTATACATACATTAGTGGTTGGTTATGACCATCAATTTGGAAGAAATAGAGAAGGAACCATGCAACATTTGGAAGAATTAGCTCCTTTATATGGATTTTATGTGGAAGAAATTTCGGCATTTATGAAAGGTGAAGTTAAAATAAGCTCAACTAAAATTAGAACATCACTTCAAACGGGTAATATTTCAGTAGCTTCAAAATATCTTGGTGATTTATTTGAACTAACAGGAGAAGTGGTTAAAGGGGATCAAATTGGAAATACAATTAATTTTCCAACTGCAAATATCAAATTAAAAGAAGATTATAAGTTAATTCCATGCAATGGTGTTTATGCTGTTAAAGTTAGTGTTAACGGCATTATGTTTTCTGGAATGTTGAATATTGGATTTAGACCCACAATTGTAGACAAAGGCGAGAAAAGAATAGAAGTAAATATTTTTGATTTCAATAAAGATATTTATGGTCAAACCGTTACACTAAAGTTTGTTAAAATGATTCGTTCTGAAAAAACTTTTGCTAACTTAGACCAACTTAAAAATCAATTAATTAAAGATGAAAATAAATGCCGTGTTGTTTTGGGTGATTTTTCTTATTCTTCCAACAAGAAGTATTAGTCAAATTGATTATGTATTTAAGTCTATAGAAGAAGCAAATACAGTTCATAAAGATTCTGTTTATAATTTAGATTTAAGTAAACAAAAACTAGACCATTTTCCTGAACAAATTTTGACATTTTCAAATATCAAACATCTTAATTTATCGAAAAATAAAATATCAAAACTCCCCCGTGAACTAATTCATTTAGTTCATTTGGAAACATTAGATCTATCAAAAAATAAATTTACCCTTTTCCCTATACCTCTTTGCAGTACACTTTCGCTAAAAATTTTAAAATTAGGACGAAATGAAATTAGCGTATTACCTACTTGTATTGGTCAATTAGTTAATCTTGAACATTTAGACATTTGGTATAATAACATAGCGTCACTACCACCATCTATAAGTCAATTAAAAAAGCTTAAAACATTAGATTTTAGAGGCATAAATTTAAGTGAAAAAACTCAAGCACAAATTCAAGGGTTATTACCTTTAGTTAAAATTGAATTTGATCTAGGATGTAATTGTGCACATTAATGAATACTAAAATGGTATATTATTAATAGGTGGAATAACTAATAACTTTGTGGCTAATTTTCTTAGGCCGTTTTATTCATTCTTTTCTATTTTTTGTATACATGAATACAAAGCATTCCTTATAGAAAAACACATTTCGAAAAATTCAACTGAAACCTTTCGTCAAACCTACTTCCAGTCAACACCCAAGCGCATGAAGGACTTTCACCTTTGGGACTATTCTTTTGTTAAAAAAGAACTATATTTACCATTCAAGGCACACACTATGTATAGTTCATATCCATCTTCAGGATACTACGAATCCATACACTAATCGTTACCACCAATTGAAAAAAATATATGATATTACGATCGCTAATAATTTTTACTTTCCTTTTTCCAATACTAGTGAACGCACAATCGTTAACCGCTGAAAAAGTTACTACAGGTTTTGGAACTGCCAATAGCGGAGAATACTCTTATAGAGCAACTGTTAAAACCAGGTCTTACTTGCCAGGCTTAGGAGATATACGTATTAAATTTGCAATTACTGATTACGAAATAACTTCCTTTACATACAAGGGAATAAATGCAAGTGATATAGATGGCGTTAACTTTCCTATTAGAATAAACAACATTCAATCCGATTTTAAATTTTGGATCCGTTTTGATGGAATAAAATACAGGTCATATTTTATTGAAGGCGAAGAGCCAAGCGTGTCAAGTTCTTTTATTGACTTCTATGATTTGACACCAAATGAAGTTACTGAATTTATAAATATTTTTGGGATTGCTAAAAAAAGTGATTTTTCAAATGTTTACTCTATAAACCTACAAGCAGAACTTCTAAACTCTTATTTTTATGAATTATCGAAAGTTGCGAATCTGATTGATCAGAAGATAGCTCAGGGAAAACTAACAGAAAAGAAAGCTGAATTAGAAGCTGAAGAAAAAAAAGATGATGCGTTTGAAAAATGGAAAGAACAAAAAGAACAAGAAGCCAAAGAAACTCTTAAGCGGATTGAAATAGAAGCCGAAAAAGAAAAAAAACAGAAAGAAACAGAAGAAAAAAAACGAGTGTATAAAGATTCTTTTAAATCTAGATCTCAAAAGAAGCATGAACGAGATGTAAAAGATTGGTCGAATGTGTTTTCAAGCCTAAGTGACATAAATATCCCTGATGCGGATGTCGAAACTGTAAGTTTAGGTTTATCTTATGCCAATAGTAATTTTAAGGATTTAGAAATTTTTATGAATGTTATGAATGCATGGGGAAACTTCTACATAGGTGCAAATTTCAAAGGCGTAATGCACAATTATGATACTTGGAAACCATATTACGACACTGAAGATAAAAACGAATTGTTTTCTTCCAATATTCTGAAAGAAGGTGATTTATTGTTCAATGATTATCGAGAAAAAGACAATTGGTCAACAGGCAATAAAACTTTGATTCATAGGATTTACCGTAAAGAAAGAGAGAGGTCTTACGGATTTGGTTTAGATCTTGAAACAGGCTTAAGGTTCCAACTTTCAAATTCTAGTGCGATACGCTTAGGTGTTACTGTAGATTTATCAACTGGTTCTAATGATTTATTAAACTACGGTTACGGATTTTCTGCCCAATATGAATTGGGTAGAATAGTATTTGGCATAGGCTATAACACTAGGTTCTATAAATATGAATTGTTTAATGATGAATACACATTAACAGAACTAAAAGGAATCTTTCAACCGGATGACCTTCAAATTAACAATGATTGGGCTAGTAGAGAAAACTCCATTTATGCAGGGAACGAGTTCACGTATTATTCTACAACCCACAATAAGGTTGAGAGCACTGAGAATTTTAACGTCTTCAAACAAAAATTCTTTAAATTTTCCCTTACCTACAAATTACATTGATGGTAAAATTTCTCATGCTTGAGTAAATAAAGACTTAATGAATCGTTGGAACGAGAGAGGATGAATCGATTTTCAAAAATTATCTAGAAAAAGTACATAATCGAGAGACGGATCTCACACAAATGCACATACTTCAGTTGCTAATCCATCTTTTCAATTGCTCTTTACACCAACTAAAATATGGTATTAAAAATGAAAAAGTTAGAAACAAAATAAAAAAATATGGTTCTTTGCTAAACGGAAGTTCGTATATTAAACAACAATCCAGAAATTAAAACTCAATGGAAACTATTATTAAAATTTTGATTTATATTCACGCAGGATTTGGAGGGATTGCTCTTTTATCAGGTTTAGTATCGATACTCGCTAAAAAAGGAAAAACATTTCACAAAAAAGCAGGACTTGTTTTTTTCTATTCAATGTTGATTTCTGGAATCGTGGCAATGATAGTGGCTGTTTTACCAAAACACGAAAGCCCATTTTTATTTGCAATTGGTATTTTTAGTTTATATTTTGTTTTAACAGGCCACAGAGCATTAAATTTTAAACGAAAAAATCCTAATTTAAAAATTGATAAATGGATTTCAAAAACAATGATTATAACAGGAATTCTAATGATTTTCTTACCAATATTTCTGACTAAAAGTGTAAATATTATTCTTGTGGTCTTTGCCATTATTGGAATAACATTATCTCTAAGAGATTTGGTGTTATATAAAAATCCTGAACGGATGAAAAAAGAATGGTTGAAATTACATTTAGGAAAAATGCTAGGTGGTTATATTTCTGCAACAACTGCATTTGTAGTTGTCAATCAATTATTTCCAAGTTTTTATGGTTGGTTTATTCCTGGGATTATTGGCGGATTTATTATAACATATTGGATGACAAAACTGAATAATAAAATAATTGATAACAAGGTGTGAAAACAATAAGGTTTTAGTTCGGAATTGAGAAACTATGGCATTGTATTCAATCATCAAATGTTAATGGTATCGTTTACTTGATTGAATAACTAACATTTTGTTACAACTCTTACCATTTCTAAGTGTTTAACACAATTGAGATGTAATTGACATTTTACTCAGAACTATGTATATA
>Ga0256824_10000328_pt1 | contig 17938 bp, 23 predicted proteins | sample CV67metaG_FD_191570 | JGI IMG/M metagenome (GOLD analysis project Ga0256824, IMG submission 191570) | Hydrothermal vent microbial communities from East Pacific Rise, Pacific Ocean - CV67 | ecosystem: Environmental > Aquatic > Marine > Hydrothermal vents | place: Pacific Ocean: East Pacific Rise...
TCCACTGGAAGGAACACCTGCTGATAGAGCTGGTGTAAAATCTGAAGATATTATTTTAAAAATTGACAAACAAGCAACCATTGGTATGACCATTGATAAAGCAGTTTCAATTATGCGTGGAAAGCCCAATACTCCTATTTTTTTAACCATTGTCAGAAAAGGCGAAACGAAACCTCTTAAAATTAAAATTATTAGAGATATTATTGAAATTCAATCTGTTTACAGTAAAACAATTGGTGATGATATTCTATATCTAAGAATTACTTCATTTGACCAAAAAGTTGTATCAGGGATGAAAAAAGCCATTGCAAAAAATCCAAAAAGAAAAGGTATTGTACTTGACCTTAGAAACAATCCAGGAGGGCTGTTAAATCAGGCTATTGGAGTGGTTGATATGTTTGTTAAAGAGGGAATCATTGTAAGCCAAAAAGGTAAAATTGCTGAAGAAAATCTTGTTTACAATGCAACAGTAAGAGATACAGATATAAAAACGCCTTTAGTCATTTTAGTGAATGGTGGAAGTGCGAGTGCTAGTGAAATTGTATCAGGTGCATTACAAGACCATAAACGTGCCGTTGTAGTAGGAAAGAAAACATTTGGTAAAGGTTCAGTTCAAGTGGTTATGCCTATTAGCCAAGATGAAGCATTACGTTTGACCATTGCACGTTACTACTTGCCTAGTGGAAGAACCATTCAAGCCGTAGGTGTTACCCCTGATGTTGAAGTTTCTCATGGAGAGATTAAAAAAGCGGAAGAGGGAATCTCTATAAAAGAAAAAGATTTACAGAAACACCTTGAAAGCGAACTTGAAAAGGTTGATGGCATTTCTGAAGTCAAAGAAGATAAAAGTAAAGATAAAACTATTATCACCGAAGAGCAAATTTATAAAGATGCTCAATTAAAAAGTGCTGTTGATATTTTGAAAGCACTTATGATTACAAACAATATATAATAAGGACAAAAAAAAATGGAAAAAACAGCGTTACTTTATGAAGGTAAAGCAAAAAAAATCTGGTATACAGAAGATGATACTCTTCTTATTTCAGAATTTAAAGATGATTTAACTGCATTTAATGGTGGAAAAAAATCAACTGAAGAGGGAAAAGGGGCGTTAAACAATAAAATTTCAACTGAACTCTTTAAAGTGCTAAATAATAAGGGTGTACCAACACACTTTGTAGAGATGTTGGATGATAATAACATGTTACATAAAAAATGTGATGTTATTCTTATTGAGGTAATTGTTAGAAATATTGCAACAGGAAGTTTAAGCCGTAATTTGGGAATAGAAGATGGAAAAGTGCTTCCTTTTACATTAGTAGAGTTTGACTATAAAGATGATGAATTGGGAGATCCAAAATTAAATGATCAACATTGTCTTATTTTAGAATTGGTTAAAAACAGTGATGAGTTAGATTATATTCGTTTTATGGCAAGGCGTATTAACACTATTATGCAAGATTTCTTTTCTGATAAAGAGATGACTGTTGTTGATTTTAAATTAGAATTTGGTCGTGATGTGAATGGAAACATTATCTTAATTGATGAGTTAAGCCCTGACAACTTTAGATTTTGGGATGCCAATACAGGCGAGAGTATGGACAAAGACCGATTTAGAAAAGGTCTTGGTGGACTAAAAGTAGCTTATGAAGAAGTACTAAACAGAATTTTAGGAGAAGTAAAATAATGACTGCAATTGTAAATATATTTTTAAAAGAAGGTGTTCTTGACCCACAAGGAAAAGCAATTCATCATGCATTAGATGCAATGAACTTCGAAGGTGTTAATGATGTACGTATGGGGAAACAAATTATTTTAAAACTTACTTCTACCAATAAAGATGATGCAATGAAAGAAGTTTCAAAAATGGCTGAAGACATTTTAGCAAATACAGTTATTGAAGATTATACTATCGAGTTGGTATAATGAAAAATATAGCTGTATTACAATTTCCAGGAACCAACTGTGATTTAGATACTAAATATGCTTTCGAAAAACTTGGTTGTAACACAACTGTTATTTGGCACAAAGAGACTAAACTTCCAGAAAACACTGATTTAGTTGTGGTTCCAGGGGGTTTCTCTTATGGAGACTATTTACGTTCTGGAGCTATTGCCCAATTTTCTCCTATTATGAAAGCTGTGATAGAACATGCCAATCATGGTGGTCAAGTGCTGGGTATCTGTAATGGATTTCAAATCTTAACCGAAGTAGGTCTATTGCCTGGTGCATTAAAAAGAAATATTAATCTTCATTTTATATCAAAATTTCAAACATTAAAAGTTATTAACAACTCAAACAACTTTTTACAAAAATGTGACAATAATGAAATATTGAATATTCCTATTGCTCATGCAGATGGAAACTACTATATAGATGAAGAGAGCTACAAAGAGTTGGAAGCCAATGAACAAATTTTAGTACGTTATTGTGATGAAAATGGTGAACCTGTTGTAGTGAATGGTTCGGTAACTTCTATTGCAGGAGTTTGTAACTCTACTAAAAATGTATTTGGACTTATGCCTCACCCTGAACGTGCGTTAGAAAATATTTTAGGTTCAGAGGATGGCATTAAAATGCTAGAAGGACTCATCGCGTAATGCAAACCCTTAAAAAACCCTTTTTATTTTTTATACTTTTTATTTCAACACTAAATTCATTGCTTTATGCTGATGATGTAGCTTTCTCATATGTACCCAAGCAGGTCTATGAGAAAGAAATTTTTCCTATTAGCTTTTTAATTACCAGCTCAGTCTCTAATAAAGATGTCAGTTTTAATTTTTATGGAGACAAGAAACCTGTTCTAGAAGAACCAGAAATCATTCAGAATGAGACAAAAACTTTTTATACTTTCTATTTTAAAACCACAAAAAAACTTTTTAAAATCCCCAAAATAACCGTTATTCTTAATGGTAAAGAAAAAGTACTTAATGGGGTTAGAATCCCTGTAAAAAAACTACCTAAATCTAAAAATTTTTCAGGAGTTATTGCCTCTGGAATAAAAATTAAAAATTACCAAGTATCTGTTTTTGATAAAAGTTCAAATATGATTGCCATCTCTATAGAGGCACATGATGCAAACCTTGAAGATATTTATATTCCTTCTGCACTTAAAGATGGTGTAGAGAATGCCAAAAGAACAGGTTCTAAAATGGAAATACACTACTACATAGTGTTACCTTCAACTGATAAATCTTTAATATTTTCTTATTTTAATACAACCAAAGGAACTTTTGTAGATAAATCAATTCCAATTAAACTTCATGATGGGGAAGTCGCAGCTCAAACAGATTTAAACCCTAAAGATGATAGTTTTGAAGCACTCAAAAAATATGCTTTACTTATTTTGAGTATTCTTTTCCTTTTATTATTTCTTTGGAAACGAGATTTTTTCTATTTGGTTTTAGCTGTTATTTCAGCTGCAATTCTATTAACTTTCTATACTGCACTGGCAACTGTTTGTATAAAAGAGGGTTCACCACTCTATATTGTTCCAACATCAACAAGTACAACATCGATACATATAGATAAGCGATTCACAACAACAAAACTGGCAGAACGCAATGACTTTGTAAAAATTAAATACAAAAATGGAACAGTGGGATGGATAAAGAATGAAAATCTTTGCAAAGATTAGATTTTACTATGGTGCTGCAACTATCTCATTTATAGCTGCGGGTATCATGGTTCCACTTATGATACTTTTTAAAAATAAAAAAAGTACGATTTTACACTACTGGAATGGAGTTATTATTTTCCTTATTGGTGGAAAAATCATTACTCATGGCAAAAGAAATAACTCTGCTGACATGTTTGTAATGAACCATCAAGGGATTATAGATATTGTCTCTATTGAAGCAGCAGAAAATACTAATTTAAGATGGGTAGCCAAAAAACAGCTTTTTGATGCTCCTTGGTTTGGATACTTATTAAAACTTCCAAAAATGATAGAAATTGATAGAGAGAACAAAAGTGGGTTAATTAAACTACTCCGAGATACAGCAGAGACAAAAAAGAAAGGCAATAGAGTTATTGCCATTTTTCCAGAAGGAACAAGAACCAATAAACAAAAACTTTTAGATTTTAAAGGTGGCACACGTATTATTGCGAATAAACTGAGCTTATCAATACAACCCATTGTTATCACAAACAGTAAATTATTACTAAATGAACATAACAAAACAGCTCACTCTGCAACTGTGCATATTAGCTATTTAGACACCTTTACTGTTAATAAAAATCATAAAGAGTGGTACAGTGAATTACAACAAACCATGCAATTAAAAATAAATGAAGAATATAATAAATATGAAAGAGAACGATAAATGATAGATGAAACTACTCCACTAATGGATGAATTAGAAAAACATATACGAACTTTAGTAAATCCACTCAAAGAAGAGAAGGAACTTTTCAAAGTTCTAAAAGTTAAACTTACAAAAAAAGAGTTCAAAGTTTTAAAAACTTGGGCATATGATGATTCGATAGAAGATTTATTAAAAAAGATTGATATGAATGAAGAGCGTTATGGTGAACTTTCTCTAAAACTAATCAAAAAGATTAATCAAGAGAAGTTTAAACAAGAAGTTTGCAACTAATATAGAAGAAGTTATCCTTCTATATAATTTTTAAGCTTACGCCCTACTCTTGGGTGTTTTAATTTTTTAATAGCAGATGATTCAATCTGTCTCACACGCTCTCTGGTTACAGAAAGTTCTTTTCCAATCTCTTCAAGTGTTCTATCACTCTCATCAACCAAAAGACCAAAACGCATTCTAATCACTGCTTTTTCTCTCTCATTTAGTTGGTCAAGTACTTCATCAATTTGATTGTTTAAGTCATCTTTCAATACAGCATCCGATGGGCTTACAGTTGTTTTGTCTTCAATAAAGTCTCCGAATCTACCGTCATCTTCATCTCCAACAGGAGTCTCTAAACTTACAGGCTCTTTTGTAATCTTAATAACATTTTTAACTTTATCAACAGATAACCCTACCTCTCTGGCAATGGTATCCAAATCAGGTTCTTTTCCTGTCTCTTGAAGGTTTTTACGAATAATTTTATTAATTCGGTTAATGGTCTCAATCATGTGAATAGGAATACGAATGGTACGTGCTTGGTCTGCAATTGCCCGAGAGATAGCTTGACGAATCCACCACGTAGCATAGGTAGAGAATTTGTACCCTTTTTGATATTCAAACTTATCAACAGCCTTCATCAGACCAATGTTTCCTTCTTGAATCAAATCCAAGAACGGTAAACCACGGTTAGTATAACGCTTTGCAATAGAGACAACAAGACGTAAGTTTGATTTTGCCATTCTTGTTTTTGCAATTTCAGAACGATGTTTACCACGGCGAATTTGACCTAAAATCTCTTCAAGTTTTTCAGGATCTAAATTAAAGCTATCTTTACTCGCTTCCCTTGTTTCATAGAGTTTTTTAATCTCAACATAGGTGCTTACCATTGTTGTTTCAGGTACAGCGTCAGTAATGTCTTCTTTATCCATATCTAAGATATTTCCCAATATCTCTTGGTGATTTGCTTTTAAGGTATCATTAAAAAGTGGTAATTTATATTCTAATCTTTTTAACTCTTTATCAAAACCATCATCACTTTTAAGTGCCGTCTCCATGGCTTTAACAAGCTCGTTAATAAGCTTAGAAGTAGGTCCTAAATTAATCAATGCCTGTTTTACTTGTTGTTTTTTAAAGGCAACTTTCATCTGCTCATGAAGTTTTTTATCTTTGGTCTCATCACTCTCTAAGATTGACTCTAACTCTTCATGATTTTTTAACCAATCTTTTTTGGCTTTATCCAGTGCTTTAAATGAGCTTACAACTTGTTTAACCCGTTTATCTACACCTTTAGCAACTTTTTCTTTGGTACTTTCAGCTGATGTATCTTCTGATTTATCATCTGTTGTCTCTTTTTCATCTTCAAAACTTTTAAACAGCTCTTTTACTCGTCGTTCTCGATTAAGTAAAGGATCTTTATAGTTCAAAATATAGTCAATAAGATAAGGAACAGAACAGATAGCATCAAGAATAACATCTTCTCCTGCTTCAATTTCACGACTTAGATAAATCTCTTCATCCTTCGTTAAAAGTGGGATTTTTCCCATCTCACGAAGATACATACGAACAGGGCTATCTGAACGACTCCACTCTAATAACTCTTTCTCTTTTAGAAAATCAAAGCCATCTTCGTCAGCATTTAAAGCTTGTCGTTCTCTGGCTAAAGCCCGTTTTCTTTTCTCTTGTGCTGATTGATATTTTGCATATTCAGAAGAGGTTACAACATCTATTTTTGTATCTTTTGAGAGTTTAAAAATTTTTCGAGATTGTACGAGGGTTGGTTGTTTTTCGAACTCTTTTGCAAGATTTTCAAAGGTAATTAAATCACCTTTTTTACAGCTTTTAAAAATTTCGTCTAGTTTTTTGTTGATGTCTTTTACAGCCAAGAGGAAGACTCCTTGTTAAATATTATGGTGAATTTGGGTAAGTATACTTTTAGAGGATTATACCCAAATATTTTAAACATTTCTTTAAAAATCTTCTAAACAATCATATTTAGGTGTTTTTTTAAATTTTTACTCAACAATAAACTCTTTATAATTTTCTAATTTTAAGACAATATCATTTTTTTGACGTAAATTTAAGATAACTTGTTTATCATAAGAGCAATAAATTCCCCGTAAAGCACGATTAATCATCTCATGGGCAACCAATACAACTACTTTTTCATCTTTAATACTCTCTAACCAAACATGAATACGCTTGGTTACCATCTCGTAAGATTCTCCTCCATCTAAAATATACTCCCATTTATTTGCTTCTCTCTCTTCAAACTCTTTTTTATATTCGGTTTTACAAAATATTTTTGTTTTACCTTCAAAAACACCATAATTAACCTCTTGAATATTCTCATCAAAAATAATTTCACTCTTCTCTATATCCAAAGTATTTGCAATAATATATGCTGTCTCTCTTGCTCGTCCTAAAGGCGAAGAGAAAAATTTAAAAGGCTCTTTTATATTAAGAATTCTACATATTTTAAATGCATTCTCTTTTGCTTGAGCTTTACCTAAATCTGTTAAATCAGAATTTAATTGCCCCTGATAACGACCTTCAACATTCCATTGAGTTTGACCATGTCGTAACAATATAATCGTAGGGAAATTCATTGCTACCTCCTTTTTGTTAAATATTCCATACTATACCAAATCAACGCAATAATTGAGGCTAAAACAACAAATGGAACCCAAGGGTATGCTTTGAAGCTTTCAAATAAACTTGTAATGGTATCTCCTGCAAAATAAGCACTCAACATAATAACAGAAACAAAAAAAGGTGAAGCCAAAGCATTATAAATTCCAAATTTTTTAAAATCATAACGCGAAATAGCCATAGAAATAGGAATTAATGTTTTTATTCCATAAAGAAATTTTTGAATAAATATTGCCAATACCCCATACTTACGTAGTATCAAAGTAGAGAGTGCAATTTTACGTTTATGTTTTTCAAAATAAGGTTTAATATCTTCTTTATGATAACGCCCTAAATAAAAGAGAAACATGTCTCCTATAAAGTTAAAAATAATTGCAACGATAAGTGAAACAATTAAATTCATCTCTCCCATAAAAGAGAGTACTCCTGCGGCAGCAACAACAATCAGTGAGCCTCCAAAAGAGAAAAAAGCTAAAGCTAAATAGCCCCAAGCACTAAGGTTTAATAATGTATCTTCCAAATAAGACCTTTAATTTTTTACAAGATTATAGTATGATTTCTTTAAAAAGTCAGGTCTTTTCGTTATGTTTGAAACACTACTCTCTATTATCTTTGTCTATGTTTTTATCTTTCTTGGTTATCTTGCCAAACGTATTTTTAAAGAGGAGATGAACTCTAAAACGTTGACCCTTTTCTCAGTCTATTTTCTGCAAGGTTTTGTAACAGTTTGGGGGTTTTCCACAGCCAAACTATCAACAGAGCATTTTGTAGTCCCTCTCTATTATATAGGTATTATTTTTCTTCTATTTATACCTACTCTCTTACTAAGCAAAAAGCTGATAAAAGACCCCAAAGAGAGAGCAATTATAACAATTACAGGATTTGTAGGAAACACTGGAAACATAGGTATTCCTTTGGGTATCGCACTCTTTGGAATGGAATCGGTCATTTACACCACCCTTATTAATATTGCAAATGTATTTATTGTATATGTTTTAGGCGTGTATATCTACTCAAGAGGTTCATTTTCTATTAAAGAATCTCTTTTTAATATTGTTAAGATTCCAATTATACCTGCTTCAATAATTGCTATTACAGTCAACATAAATGGAGTTGAAGTTCATCCACAAATTCAAGAATTTTTTAAAATGGGTGCTTATGCAGGAATTGTATTACAACTATTCTTATTAGGAACATTCCTCTATGGTATAAAATTAAACTCTATTAAAAAATCTATTTTTATAACCGTTATGAGTCAAAAATTCATTCTTATTCCCATTGCTTCTGCAATAATTTTAAGCTTTACAGAGTTATCTATTTTTGTACAAGGAGTAATACTTATGGAGATGTTTGTTCCCTTAGCTGTTGCCAATATTAATTTAGCATCTCTCTATGATTGTAGACCTACAGAGGTAACAGCCCTAATACTATTCAGTACACTTATTTTTATCCCTGTTCTTTTTTTATTGAGTGAAATTCTTTCCAAATTTTATCTATAAAAAATAGCGAATTGAGGCAAACCCTTTTGCACCATTTTGCTCACATAAAGTAATTTGTTCTTCTGAAAGGATTCCACCCAAAGCAATTACAGGAAGTGGTGTAACCAAAGAGACAATACTTTTTAAAATATCTACTCCTTTTGGTTTGCCTTTATTGGGGGTTTCAAAAATGGGGCTAAAGGTTATCATATCTGCTCCTAAAAACTGTGCAGACAATGCTTCTTCTTCGTTATGAGTACTAATCACCGTAAATAAACCCAAAGCTTTGGCTTTTTTTATCTTGTCAAACTGTGTTGACTTCAAATGCACACCATCAGCTTTTAATCTATAAGCCAACTCATAATCAGTATGTAGCAGTATTTTAGAGAAAGAGTATTTTTTAGCTTCTGTTAAAAATATTTTTGCATTAGAGGCATAAAACGCACTTGTTTTGTCTCTATAGACAATCATGTGGGACATAGCAGAAAAACGTCTTAAATCGCTATTTAGGCACTTAAAATCAAGGGTTAAAGAATCTGTAATAGCATAAGCTACCATAATAATTTTGGGGGATTATTTATTAACAAGTTTTTCAAGAAGTTTTGTCTGTTTTCTTAATTCATTTAACTTCTCTTGTCTCATTAAAAAATACTCAATAAGCAGTACAAAAAAGAGTCCAGGAACTGCACCTAGAAAAGAGCCAAAAAGTGAATAAAAAATACCAACATTAAGTAGAAGAAAAAAGAGAGTTGATGCACCCAAAAAAGCAAAAGCCCAAGATGCACCCAATAAAAAGTTTATAAGTAGTGATAAATAAGGTGAAGAGAGTTTCATAATCAACCTTAATTTATCCAAAGCACTAAGTTCAAAACTTAGTGATCTTCATCCATAGCTACTGCACCTGCAAGGTAAACGTAGATAAGAATCATAAATACAAATGTCTGTAACAATGCTGAGAAAGACAGTAATAAATATGCTGGTAAAGGAGCAACAAATGGAACAAGCATTAAAAGTACTCCTAAGAACATGTCATCTCCTCTGATATTACCAAAAAGTCTAAATGACAAAGAGATAACTCTTGAAATATGAGAAACAATCTCAATTGGGAACATTAAAGGAGCAAGTGCTGGAACTGGTCCCATAAAATGTGCAAAGTATTTAATAAAACCGTTTACTCTAATACCTTCATAGTTGTAGTAAATAAATACTACCAATGCCAATGGTAAAGTTACGTTAATATTAGAAGTTGGAGACTCAAAACCTGGAATAATACCAATAAGGTTTGAGATTAAAACAAAAAGACCAACAGTTAAAACAAGTGGTAAATACTTTCTTGCTTTCTCTTCGCCAATGGTATCTCTACCCATTCCAATAACACCTTCAATAAAGGCTTCCATCAAGTTTTGTGTACCTGTCGGAACAGCTCTCATTGATGATGATGCAGCTTTAGCAATTAATAAAATAATAGCTGCTACTAAAAGTAAATGTACCACCATAAGTGGTACTCCGTGTCCTGTGAACACGCCTATAAACGTCCATGGTGCTTCCATATATCCATCCTATTGTTACAATAATTTTGCAGGATTATAGCTTACAACGCCTTTGTTTTAAGTTATAGTAGTTATAAATGGGGCTTAATCAAAAAACTCTATAAGAGAAGGATTTATTTGAGTATATTGGTTACATAGTTTTTCAAAAAACAGTTCATATACTGTTTTTTGAATTGTAATCTTATTTTTTACAACAATCTAAAAATCTTTCCGATTCATACGCCCAATCACATTGTCTATATGTTGTTGGAGAGTGTGATATTCCCACTTAAAAGAGAGGGGAACATTGGTTTTTGAACGAATTTCTGTACTTAACTCTTCTAACTCTTTTTGTGCTTCTTTCAGCTGTTTTCTATCAAAAAGTTCCCAATTTTCACTGATTGTATCTAAGGTTTTATACCATTTATAAATTTTTGAGCGTGTCCGCCATCTATAGAGAGGAACAAATCCTTTTAATAGAGGAAAAAGTAGTGTCAATAGAGGAATTAATAAAAATTTTAAACGGTCTATATGTGATGCAATCCAATAAGGAAATATTTTTTCTAAAATACTGTCCCCTTGTAGTAAATAATTTGCAGAAGCCTCATGAATAGGAATCTCTAAATAGTCTCTACTCGGAAAAATACTCTTTGCATCACTGGCTTCTTTTATTTTCATTGTTATTAATCGAACCAATGAGTTATCAACCTCATCATGTGTTATCAATGTAGCTACTGTAGATAAAAGGTTTATATCTGAATGAGGAATATTTTGTTTTAAATCTACTCCTCCTTCATAAATTTTATAATTTTTTAAAAAAGGAAAATATTCAGCAAAAGCATTTACTCGTTTTAAGTTAACCAAATGAATTGTGCTATCATTCATCATCTTATGAATTAGTGATGATGTAGGAGAGAGTACCGTAAAAAAAGCATCAATTTCATTCTCTCTTAAAGCTTGATAAGAAGATGTTGCATTTAAGTGCAACATTTTTACATTACTCTGGCTCACAGTGGTTTGTCCTAACATTTTTTGACTCAATGCCATTGTACCACTTCCTATTTCACCTATAGATATTTTTTTATCTTTTAATTCATTTAAATATTCTACCTTAGATGAAACATTTGTAAAGAGCCATAACGGTTCAAAGTAAAGACTTGCTATCGATTTTAAATGTTCTTTATCTAAAAGTGAAGCAGTTCCACCTTGAACAAAGCCAATGTCTGCTTTTTTTTCGTTCAGCAATTTAAGAGTCTCTATAGAACCTGCTGTCTTAATGATTTTTACCCTGATACCTGCATCTTCTAAAAGCTTTTTATATATTTGTGCATATTTATAGTACACCCCACTCTCTCGACCTGTAGCAATGGTTATTTTTTTTTCAGACTCAGGTAAGATACGCAAAGAGACATAGACAATCAATCCGATTAAAAGGAGTAAGGGAATCCCTATTTTAAAAAAATACTTCATAAAATATTATAGCTCCAATATTTTAAAATATAGAAATATTGTTAGAATTAAAATATTATTAGAGTTCTTTAGCCTTTAGATATTCTAAAACTTCCTCTAAATGCAACTCTTTATCACCATCTTCATCAATTGAACAAGATTGACATAATTCACATGCAGTTCCTGCATCGGTCTCATCCATCAATGTTTCTAATGTGTTGTGTCCTGTTTTAACGGCATCCAATAGTGTTTTTAATGTCACATCGAAACAATCACAGACAACATAGTCCAAATCAAATTTTTCAAACTCTTCTATAGTCATAGTATTTCCTTATATTTTTAAATAAAAAAAATAATACAATCTTTATTGTTTAATTTTAATGAATTTTAACCGATTTTGGATAAAATCTTATCAAGAACAGAGGTACTTAAAACTCTTTTTAAATATCCTAAAAGGGTGGTTGCTTTTGTAATATAGTATCGTGGTTTAGGATTTTTAGAGAGAATAATCTGATGTACAACCTTTGCAACAGATATAGCTTCTTCATTAAAAGGGACTTTCGATTTCTCTTTGGCAAGATTTTTTTTATAGTTTTCTTTAAAAACAGAAGCTTCAATATTAATATTTTCTTCTAATTTTTTCATTGCATTTTTACGAAAATCTGAAGTAATTGGACCTGTATTTAAAAGTACTGGATAGATATTTGTTCCTTTAAGCTCTAAACGTAAAGTATCGGTCAATCCCTCTATGGCATATTTACTCGCATTATATGCACCTCTTCCGAATAAAGAGATTAGACCCAATACGGAAGAGTGCTGAATAATTTTTCCATAACCCTGCTTTCTCATAATAGGAATAACTTGACAGGTTGCTTCGTGCAGTCCAAAAACATTGGTTTCAAACTGTTCCCTTAAAACATTCGTTGAAACATCTTCTAATGCACCTGCTTGTCCATACCCTGCATTGTTAAACCAAACATCTATTTTTCCATCAAGCTCTATTACTTTTTCAATCACTAAAGCAATCTCATCAGAGTTGGTTACATCAAGCTTCATTGCATTATCGAAACCAAAAACTTTTAAAATAGCCAAATCTTTAGAGTCTCTTACAGTAGGGTAAACTCTAATCCCTTTAGATTGTAAATATTTGGCTGTCTCCAAGCCTATGCCTGTAGAACAACCTGTTATAACTATATTTGTCATACTTTTAACTATTTTCCATACTTTAAATCTTTAACAGCTTGAGTAATATCATCTTGACGCATGAAATGCTCTCCTACCAAGAAAGCATCTGCACCAATACTGCTTAACCTTTTTACCGTTTCATGGTCTTTAATTCCACTTTCAGCTACAATAATTTTACTTTTAGGAATCAAAGGAATAAGCTTTTCACTTAAATTCATATCCATTTCAAAGGTTTCTAAATTACGGTGATTAATTCCAATAATATCAGCCCCTGAAAAAATAGCTTTGGTTAAATCAATTTTATCATGAATTTCAACCAGTGCTTCCATCCCTAAATGTCTTGTATAATTAATCAACTCTTTTAGCTCTTTTCGGCTCAAAGCTGTTGCAATTAAAAGAACATAGTCTGCACCAAAGGCTAAAGCTTCAACCAGTTGATACTTATCAACAATAAAATCTTTACGGAGTAGAGGAATAGAAGTATAACGACGAACCATTCCTAAATACTCTTTATCTCCTTGAAAGTAGTGAGGTTCTGTTAAAATAGAGAGTGAATCTGCCCCACCCTTTTCATAAGCTTGACCAATAACCATAGGATCAAAATCTTTTCGAATAATCCCTTTACTCGGACTTGCTTTTTTAACTTCTGCAATAATTCTATAAGGATTTTCCTTAGTAGATTTTAGTGCAGAAAATACATCTTTAGGAGCAAAAGGATTATATGCCAATGAACGTCCTAACCACTCTAAAGGATAATCTATTTTTCTCTTCTCTAAATCTTCTTTTGTTTTTTTGATAATCTCATCTAATATCTGTGCCACTTTTTTCCCTCTTACGCTTTTTTAATTTACTTTTTACACTTTTGATTAATTGCATTCCAGTGATCTTTAATCTCTTTTTCAACCAACCCTTCTATTTTAACAACCCGTTTCATTAGAGGAAAAGCTTTTTCACAATTTTCAAGCTTGTAATATCCCCATGCTAAAGAGTCAAGATAGTAACTATTATCAGGTTGTTCCTCTAAAGTTTTTTGAATAATCTCTATCCCTTTCTGAATATCTAGATTTTTATCAATTAAAGTATATCCATAATAATTCAAATAAATGGTATTTTTAATACCTTTTTCCATTGCAAGTTCAAAACGCTTCTGGACTTCTGCTAACATTACTTTATCGTTTTTATCTTTGCTAGATTCATAAAGTGCCATTGCAGACTCTGCGTACCACTTAGGGTCATTTGTCTCAACAATTAAAAGTTGAGAGAGTTTATCTGCTTTTTCATAAGCATTATAATCAATATATAAAGAGTAGAGTAATTCATTGTTCTTATATTTTGTCTGTAAAAACTTAATTGCTCCTTCATAATCTTTAAGATACATGTAGCTTTCTACTACTTTTTCAGCATATAACTCTTTAAGAGTTGAATCATATAGTGATTTATATATAGGTATCAACTTTAAAGCTTTTCCTTGTTGAGCATAAATGTTAATAAGTTGTAAACAGATTTTTTCACTACACTCTCGTGTTTGCTTGTGATTTTCTAAACGTATCACAGCTTCATCTATCTTCCCCAAGTAATTAACCAAAATTGTTGTAATTTTTAATAAAATATTTTCATTGTATGTTTTATCATAAGCTTTGGTTAAAAGCTCAATTGCTTTACTATAATCTTTAGTAAAGATATAAGCATTTGCAGACAACTCAAAATCAATTGCTTCTTTTGATTTAGACAACAAATCAAAGGAAGTTCTTTTGGCTTCTGGATAATTTTTTTCAGATAAATAAGAAGAAAGTAGTAATCTTTTTGCTATCAATTTTTTAGGATGCAAAGAGATATACTTTTCTAATTTAATAATATTATCAGAAGTGATACCAGAATAGAGTGCTGTTTTTAACTCTTTAAGTAAGTACTCATCTCTCTTGGTTGCTTCATATAATTTTTTATAATAAAAATTACTCTTTTTAAAATTATTATTCTGTTCATACCAAATTGCTTTTACAATCCACTCATCTTCTTTATTCACTCTATTAGAAGATATACGACTACTTTTATTCGAAAAGTTTTTTGGATTGTACTTTGGCAAATCCTTTTCTGCTATAACTTGACTCTCTGGAATATAAGTACTACATCCAACTGCAAATACAATTGCCAGTCCAAAGATGCTAACTGTTACTCTATTAATCAATCTATTACTCCTGGGCACTCTTTTTTTACCTCTTCTTTATCTTTCTTAAATGTCTCCCAAAATGGAAAAGTTCGACATTGACGGGGTCGTACAGAGTATATTGTACACTGTTTTTTATTATTATCAAAAAAAATACATGCATAGTTCTCATCGCTAAGCTTTTTTTCGACCAAAGAGTAGCGATGTTTAACTTTTTTTAAATACATTGTAGCAAATTCTTCAATATTTAGCTCTAAAAAGTGTGCCATTTTTTCTATCTCTGCGTATTTAGCCCATATATAACCACTCGCTCCAGTACAACATGCACCTCCACACAAGTCACAGGCAGAGGGCGTAAATTTAAAATCATATCCTTCTTGTGTTAATAAATCTTTATTCACACTCATAATCTCCTTTTATACTATTCGTTTTAGCTCTTAAAAAAGCTTCTCTACTCTCTTTCAAATAAATACTATCTTCATTAAAAACAATTAATGGTGGCATGACTTTCAGCAAAGATTTAGAGTTCATACGTGCAGAAATCATAACCAATTTAGACTCTCTATCTATTTTTGAATGTACAAATCGTATCACCTCAGGATTAATTTTATACTCTTTTAATGTAGCTAAGAGTCTATCTAGCTGTTTTGCATCATAACAGAAAATAAACCTTCCTCTTGGCTTCAAAATTTTTTTTACTTTAGCAATAAACTCTACAATGGGTAGATGTTGAGCATATCTTGCAATATTAAGATGTTCATTTTCACTTTGAGTTACATTTTTATCATAAAAAGGAGGATTTGAAACCACAAAATCAAACTTATTAAATTCTTGAAACTTTTGAAACTCTCCAAAATATGCATTAACTTCTAAATTATTTATATCATAATTATGTTTAGCATATCTTAACATAATCTCTTGTTTGTCTATAATGGTTGTTTCAATATGAAAATCTCGACTCAGAAGGAGTGAAACAATACCGACACCACAGCCCACATCTAAAAGTGTTCCTTTAGGTTTAAAAATTGAAATAAAATCATATAAAAAAATAGAATCGCTATTATATGCATAGCCCTTAGTTGGTTGATAAAGATACAAGCATCTGCCTTCATTTTAAAAATAAATGAAATTTTACTATAAATTGGCATTTTTTAGGTAAAATTCTTTTTATGAACGATAATATTTTTACTCAAACCCCACCATTATCAACAGATTTTTGTATGTTAGACTATGAATGTGCTTATATAGAAGGAAATTCTGTCCGTATGCACTATAAACATATAGAAAAAGCAACCCAAACCTACAATACTGCACTCATAACTCGTGGTTGGCGACGTTTTGGATGTTACTATTTTCATCCTATCTGTGAAAATTGTAATGAGTGTAAATCAATTAGAGTTGATGTCAATAACTTTGTGCTTCGTAAATCTCAAAAAAAATCAATTAAACGGAACAAAGAGACCAAAATAATTATTCAAAAACCAACTCTCTCTCAAGCACACATTGACCTTTATAATAAATATCATGCATTTAAACATAATAAAGATGATTGGTCTCACAGAAACATCTCTCCACGAGAGTATAGAGAAAATTTTGTAGAAGGTGCGCATGAATTTGGAAAAGAGGTATTATACATTAAAGATGATGTTCTTATTGGTGTTGATTTAATTGATATTTTAGATGATGGAATATCTTCTATCTATTTTTATTATGACCCTGAGTATCCAAAACTCTCTTTAGGCACATACTCTCTACTTTATCAAGTCGAACTTGCAAAAGTATTAGAACTACCATGGATATATTTAGGTTATTGGGTTGATGGATGTAAAGCTTTCGCATATAAACCAAAATTTCAACCTCAAGAAATTTTAGATGGATTTCCAAAAGTGAATACCGTAACAAAATGGAAAACTTTTATCACCTCTGAAAAGTAGTTTTTCAGAAAAAACTAACTGAGTATGCCTAGAACATTAATTAAAACATTATTCTATAATATAATTATTTTATATTATTTTATATTTTATTCTACACAATTAATACACAATTGTGAGACTTTTTTTCATATTTTGTACACAATCAGTACACAAATTAATCTTATTTTATTAGTATTTCTGACATAATAAATATAGAACTACACTAAGATAGAATAATGAATACTATGGAGAAAATTTAAATGTTAAATAAGAGAAAATTTTTAATTTCATCACTATTATCAACATTGATATTAACAAATACCAGCTTAGCACAAGAAGTTAACTGTGGACCAAGTGGATGCTATGTAAACCTTAATAAGGTTAGTTCTTCAAAAAAACATTTTCGAACATCAAATAATTTTAAAAAAATAACCCATCCAAGATTTCTTCAATCAATAGAACACAATGAACTTAAGGTTACACATAAAGAAACTTATATTGAAAGAGTTAATCTAGCCACAAATAAATATAAACAACAAAAAGGAGAATATTTAGAACCTGAGTCAGAACTAGAAAAAAATACAATTATTCTTGCTCCGCATAAATATGTAATGACTCATGAAGAAAAAGAAAAATATGATGAACAACAAAATGAGACAGAGAATACAATACTAAATGAGAACAAACCTATGTCTCTATACTATTGTAAAAACAATAGTGAACCTTTCTATAATTATCAAATAGAAAAATTCCAATGTGTCATTTAGTGTAAAACAAGATATTAAATATCTTGTTCTATCACCTCTTTAAAGCTTTTAAAGTAAACTGCGTTAAGTACATCTATTTTCATATTAACATTGTTAATGTTAACAACATCTCCACCAACTCTACCAATAATATCAGCTTTCAATCCTAAATTTTGTGCCATAGAAGCAACTGCTTCCAAATTCTCTTCGCTTACTTCTAAAACAGCTCTACTTTGAGACTCCTC
>Ga0256824_10000329_pt1 | contig 17936 bp, 16 predicted proteins | sample CV67metaG_FD_191570 | JGI IMG/M metagenome (GOLD analysis project Ga0256824, IMG submission 191570) | Hydrothermal vent microbial communities from East Pacific Rise, Pacific Ocean - CV67 | ecosystem: Environmental > Aquatic > Marine > Hydrothermal vents | place: Pacific Ocean: East Pacific Rise...
ATGTGTTGTTGGACGCGTATTATAGCACCGAACTTCTTTCTTGTCAAGGGTTTTTTGGGTTTTATGCGAAATTCTTTAAAAAAAATTAATTACTTACATAATATATATTATATAACCTATAAATATCTTGATTTAAGCATAGTTATTTATAATTGTTTTAGTTTTGTTTAATTTATATTCCTACTTTAATTTTGATAAAAAAAGTTTTAATATTTATTATGTTATAATTCCAAATTAAATACAAATGTTAAAATGTCAAACCCGTTGTGAAGCGGGGACGGAAAGCCACAGGTCTCTAGATGAGATGGCTGGGTTGCATATATTGATTCGAACTTCATTTGTGCATTTTAATTACATACAATTAAAAGGTTTATTCAAATGCATAATATTAAATTAAGTCTTCTTAGTATCTTCCTTTCTTATATACTTTCAGCTTGTGGAGGAAGTCAATCCTCTGCTAATAGTAGAGATAATAATCTAAATGAAAGTACTATACAAACAAGTAAGCCCATTCAAACCAATGCAATTACTCAAACAGACTCTTCTATTCAATCAACTACTACGCAAATAAACACAGCCATCTCAAAAAAAATTCTTATTGCTTTCAATAAGCATGTTAAGTCAATGAAGGAAGATGTACACAAAAGACTCAAAAAAGATTCAAAAGGTTATAGTGATACTTATGTACTTTATGATATACAAGGACATTTACAAAATATCCTCATTTTGGCAGATGAACATGGGGATACAGATATACTAAAAAAACTACTTGAATTGGTTTCTATTCCATTTGAATCACAATACATAAGTGCAGATGGTAAATGGATAGATCGGAAGCACTATACAGGAAGAGAATCTAATCTTGCAATCTCCCAGTTCTTTGGTCTCCTTACAAGAACTTTAGATGCATGTGCACGTCATAAAGTTCCTACCGATACTTTTTCAAAATCTGAAAAAAATCTGAAAATCATTCATGATCATATTTCTAGCTGGATGACTGATAATATTTATTATGAGCTTGTAAGTGATGCCCAACTTTTTTACACTATGTCTGCTATTCACTTCCAAGAATATCTAAATACAATCAAAAAAACTAATCCAAATTTTCTTGCATGGAAAGAGTATGTGCAGAATTACGTAAATAACTCTATTATTCCTTTAATGGAAGAAATACCTTGTCAGAATTCAACAGCTAACCAAATATGTGCCGTACTAGCAAAAGATGGTTGGCTAAATAAAAAGACTAAGGATTTCTTATATTCAGCCTATGGAACAGAGATTAAAAACTTAAAGTCAAATACTGACCCCTATGCTATGTTTTATGCAAATGGGAATATAAAACAAGCGGAAAAAACACCATTAACAGGTGCTACAGATATTAGTCATGCTAATAGATTTAACTGGTTTTTTGAAAGTATCAAACGTTTTGGTACAAAATCATTTGATGTAAGTATCCCAGAAAAATGGATTGAAGGCTGGGCAAATACACTTGCTTATAAAGTGTGTAGTGGCTCTAAAGCATTACCCTACTTTACTATTTACTCTGATGGAACAGATGGATGGTATCGTGTTGGATATGCTGGACGAAAAGGATTTGGTTATTCCCCCGGACTAGAAAGCTCAATGAATATCCACTTTGTAGCCAGTGCTTATGGTATAATGGGAAAATACAATACAAAAATATATACATGGATGCAGGCATGGGCAGACAACCATACTTCTAAAATAGGAATTACCAAGTTTCAACTTGATTTTTTAACTTCTATGCAAATTGATATACAAAAGCCTTTATAAATTAAGGTTAAACCAAGATAAATTACATTAAAATTGGTTCCTTTGCTAAACTATCTGTGAGGATAGGACAGAAAACTACGGGTCTTCCTCTTGAAGATAGCCGAGTTGCAATTACAAAAATGCAACTCGGAAGGCTTTAAATATCATGAAAATAAAAATAGCACTTATAGGCTTAGGATATGTAGGATTACCATTAGCGCATGCCTTTAGTGAAAAGTATGAAGTCATTGGATTTGACATTAATATAAATCGTATAGATGAATTAAATAATGCTTATGACCGTACACTAGAACTTGATGAAACTCAAATGAAAGAAGCGATACAAAGAGGATTGCAATTTACAACTGACCTCAATGCTATTTCTGATTGTACAATATTTATTGTCACTGTTCCCACACCTATTGATAATTCTAATCGTCCTGATCTCACACCACTTATTAAATCTTCAGAGAGTATAGGAAAAGTACTTAAAAAAGATGATATTGTCATTTATGAATCGACAGTATACCCAGGTGTAACAGAAGAGGTATGTGTACCTACTTTGGAAAAAGTATCTGGTCTTACCTTTAATAAAGATTTCTTCGCAGGTTATTCTCCTGAACGTATTAATCCCGGAGATAAAGAGCATACTGTCACTAAAATATTAAAAGTGACTTCTGGATCAACACCAGAAATTGCAAAAAAGATTGATGCGTTATATGCATCAATCATCACAGCCGGTACATACTTAGCTTCTTCCATTAAAGTTGCAGAAGCATCAAAGGTCATAGAAAATACACAAAGAGATGTTAATATCGCATTAGTAAATGAATTAGCACTTATTTTTGACACTATGGGAATTGATACAAATGCCGTCATTGAAGCGGCTGCAACAAAATGGAACTTTATTAAATTAACGCCAGGATTGGTTGGTGGACACTGTATTGGTGTAGATCCTTATTATCTTACTTTTAAAGCAGAAGAACTGGGATATAAACCAAATCTTATCCTCGGTGCGAGACAAATCAATAATGGCATGGGTAAATATATTGCCGAACAAACTATAAAAACAATGATAGCCCATGATCAGCGTATCAAAAATGCACACATATTAATACTTGGAGTTACTTTTAAAGAAGACTGCCCTGATATGAGAAATACAAAAGTAGTAGATATTATCGAAGAATTAAAAGCATATGGATGCAACATAGATGTTTATGATCCGTGGGTTAATCCAGAAGAAGAGAAACAACACTATACTCATGGTCTTATTCATGATCCTATAAAAGCAGATAAAAAATATGATGCCATTGTTGTAGCTGTGGCACATAAACAATTTATTGCATTCACCGAAGATGATTATACAAATCTATCAAATAATACACCTATAATAATAGATATTAAAGGGATTGTAGAAAAACCAAGTTGGAGATTATAATATGAAAAATTTTGCACTCATTGGTGCATCAGGATATATTGCTCCTAGGCACATGAAAGCGATTAAAGAAACCGGTAATAACCTGATTGCTGCATTAGACCCATATGACGGTATAGGTATTATGGATAGTAATTTTCCTGAAGCTGATTTTTTTACAGAGTTTGAACGCTTTGATCGATTTGTAGATAAATGGCATAGAGACAATGGTAAAAAAATTGACTACATGTCAATATGTTCTCCAAATTATCTGCATGATGCACATATCCGTTTTGCATTAAAAAATGGTGCTGATGCCATTTGTGAGAAACCACTGGTTCTCAACCCATGGAACATTGATCAATTAAAAGTAATTGAAGAAGAAACAGGGAAGAAAGTTTATAATATTTTACAGCTTCGTTTACATCATTCTATTATTGCACTTAAAGAAAAAGTAACTAAAGAGCTGCAAGACAATCCTAATAAAACCTATGATATTGACCTGACCTATCTCACGTCTCGAGGTAAATGGTACTTTACCTCATGGAAAGGTGATCAATCAAAATCTGGTGGTATTGCCTCAAATATAGGTGTACATTTTTATGATATGCTTTGTTGGATATTTGGTGATGTAGAAGAGAATATTGTACACTTAAAAACACCCGATGCTAATGCGGGTGCTTTTAAACTAAAACATGCCAATGTTAGATGGTTTTTATCTGTCAATTATGATTATATTCCTGAAGAGGTCAAAGCCGAAGGTCAAAGAACTTATAGATCTATCAAGGTTGATAGTGAAGAGATAGAGTTTTCTGGTGGATTTACAGATCTTCATACAAGAAGTTATGAAGAGATTTTAAAAGGAAATGGATTTGGGCTAGATGAAGCTTATGGTTCTATCAATACTGTGTCAACCATTAGAAACCTTAACCCTATTGGTTTAAAAGGTGAATATCATCCTTTCTGTAAAAAAGTACTTGGATAATGGCCAAATACTTTACTCATGCCTCATCTTATATAGATGAAAATGTGCTTATTGGAGATGATACAAAAATATGGCATTTTTCACATATTCTATCCCATACTAAAATCGGTTCAAGTTGTTCCTTTGGACAAAATTGTGTGGTAGGGCCAAAAGTCACTATTGGTCATGGTGTTAAAGTACAAAACAATGTTTCTATCTATGAAGGTGTTAAAATAGAAGATGATGTCTTCTTAGGACCATCTATGGTCTTTACCAATGTGATTAATCCAAGAGCATTTATTCAAAGAAAAGATGAATTTAAAAAGACGTTGCTTAAAAAAGGCTGTACTATTGGTGCAAATGCCACCGTTGTATGTGGTGTACAGATTGGGGAGTATGCTCTCATAGGCTCAGGTGCTGTGGTAAATAAAGATGTTCAATCATATGCCTTAATGGTCGGAGTACCTGCAAAACAAATAGGATGGGTAGGTATCAGTGGTAGTACACTATCTTTGAATGATAAAGGCATCGCAGAAGATACATTTGCAACATATACATTACAGAATAATCAATTAATAGTAGAAAGAAAATAATATGACAATAGATTTTGCTAAACTACAATATCAATATCAGCTTTATAAACATGAAATTGATGAAGCAATTCATTGTGTTTTAGATAAATCTAACTATATTATGGGAGAAGAAGTAAAAATACTTGAAGAAAATCTTCAAAGATTTACAAATGCAAAACATGCCATAACTTGTAGTAGCGGTACAGATGCACTATTGTTGGCAATGATGGCTTTAGATATGCAACCAGGTGATGAGATTATTACTACACCATTTACTTTTATTGCTACAGCAGAAACCATTGCTTTTTTAGGTCTCATTCCTGTCTTTGTTGATATTGACGAACACACTTATACTATTGACCCAAGTAAGATAGAAGAGGCTATCACGCCTAAGACAAGAGCTATTATGCCAGTGAGTCTCTATGGACAGCCTGCAGATATTGATACGATTCAAATAATTGCAAATAAATATAATCTCAAAGTCATTATTGATGGAGCACAATCTTTTGGAAGTACCTACCTAGATAAAACTGACAGTAATTGGGGTGATATTTCAACAACCTCTTTCTTCCCTGCAAAACCCTTAGGATGCTTTGGAGATGGTGGTGCAGTTTTCACCAATAATGATGCATTGGCAAATAAAATGAAATCCCTCAGAGTTCATGGACAATCTAAAAGATATCATCATCAATACATTGGCATGGGTGGACGTATGGATACCTTACAGTGTGCAATTGTTAATGTAAAATTGAAGTATTACAAAAAAGATTTGTCATTAAGACAAGACGTTGCCAGTAAATACACCCATATGCTACAAAAAAAAGATGTGATTTTACCTTTTGTCGATAAAAAATCCACTTCTGCATGGGCACAATATTCTCTACGCGTACAGAACCGTGATCAATTTCAAAAAAAATTAAAAGAACGGGGTATACCTACTGCAGTACACTACCCTATGCCATTACATCTTCAAGAATGTTTCAATTATTTGGGATATAGCCAAGGTGACTTCCCTATCTGTGAATTAATAAGCAATGAAGTCGTATCTTTACCTATGAATCCTTATCTTGAAGATGATGAAATTCAATATATTGCAGATAATATTTCATAATGAATCAAAAAATATATATATTTCAAGAAGAGACAAGAACAAGTCATCTTAGACGCTATGTAGGGTCAAAAACTTTTCTTAATTTTTCTAATATAGTTCATGTGAAAGATGCCAAACAAGACCTTATCAACTTTAATAAAAAACATAAACTTAATCAAAATATATTTATGAAAATCAAAAAAGAAAATAAGTTCCCACTATTTTATGGATGTATCATCTATCATGGTTTTGATATTAAGCGATTGAATAACTATAAAAATCATATCTATGTTGAACTCAAGAAAAAACAGAACATTCAACCAGAACATCAAGATAAAAAATATTCATGGTTCATAAAACTTCGAAGAACAGGTAAATATGGTCAACGAATTCATGTCTATAAATTACGGACAATGCAACCTTATTCTGAATATTTACAAGATTATATTATACGAACGAATGGATTAGATGATGATGGTACTATCAAAAATGACTATCGTATTACAAAATTTGGAAAATTTGCAAGAAAATACTGGTTAGATGAATTACCTATGTTATTTAACTTTATCAACGGAGATCTAAAACTTATTGGTATTCGCCCCTTAAGTGACAGTATGTTGGAGCAATATCCTAAAGAATACCTCCCAATTAGACATGCCCATAAGCCTGGTCTTATCCCTCCTTATTATATTGATAAGCCTAAAACATTTGATGAAATTATAATATCTGAAAAAAAATATCTTGAGAAATATAAGCTAAAACCTATTTTAACGGACATAACTTATTTTTTTAAATTTATAAAAGTTGTACTGATGAAGGGCGTTAGAAGTTCTTAATGATAGATAAGCTAAAACCAAAATCGGAATTTAACCGTAATGTTTTGACATTACTTACTGGGACCACAATAGCACAGGCAATACCAGTTGCTATTAGCCCCATTCTTACACGTATCTATACCCCTGAAGATTTTGGTATTTTTGCACTTTTTCTTGCTATTATTTCTATTTTTGGATCAATTGCCAATGGTAGATATGAATTGGCAATTATGCTCCCTGAAAAAGATGAAGATGCTATTAATATATTTGCGTTAGGATTGATTATTGTATCCATACTTTCAATCTCCTTATTTCTAATAATTATTCTATTTCATGATAGTATTATGCAGTTTTTAAATAATGATGAAATTGGACTTTGGCTATATTTTTCTCCAATAGCTATATTTTTTATAGGTTTTTTTAATGTCTTGAATTACTTTAATACACGCAAAAAATACTATAAGAATATTGCAACTTCTAAAGTTATAAAATCTATTATTATGGCAATACTTCAATTACTGATAGGGTTTTTTAAGCAAGGGCCGGCAGGACTTATTATTGGATACATGATGTCACTCTTTTTTTCCAATTGGAAACTTTTCGAAAATATTTTAAAAGATAAAGAACTTTTAAGAAAAATTTCATTAGATAACATACGTATTCAAGCAAAACGATTCATTAATTTTCCTAAAATTTCTATGTGGGGCGTTTTAGCTAATACATTATCAATTCAACTTACAAATATGCTTATATCGACTTTTTTCAACCTTAGTACTCTTGGATTTTACTCTTTAGTACAAAAAATTTTAGGTATGCCTTCAACTTTAATCGGTGGCTCTATTGGACAAGTTTATTTTCAAACTGCTACCAAAGAAAAACAACAAACAGGAAAAACAATTACAATTTTTATGCACACGTTAAAAAAACTACTTATCATTGCTTTATCCGTATACGGACTTCTTTATTTTATAGTAGAAGATCTCTTTGCTATTGTATTTGGAGAAGAGTGGCGCATTGCTGGTATATATGCACAATTAATTTTACCTTTATTTTTCATTAGGTTTGTATATGCATCTGTAAGTACAACTTATTCCATTTTTGATAAACTGCATATTGAATTAATTTGGCAAATTACCTTACTCTTTGGAATCATTGCCATTATATATATTTTTAGAAATGATGACTTTAAAGTTTTTTTAACATACTTATGCATCTATGGTGTTTTATTGTATTCAGTATCACTCTATTTAGTATTTCAATTATCAAAAGGATTCTCTCATTATGAAAAATAGAATAAACGATACAAAACCAGAGAGACAAAATTTTGACACTATACAAAATTTTTATTTTCAGATTTTAGAAATAAATTCCAACTTTATAAACCTTAAAAAGACAATAAAATGATAGAAATTTTTATTCCAAATAATAATTTAAAAGAACGAAAATATATTGTTAATACTATTTTCAAAGAATTTTTTGATCTTGAATATCATATTAATATAGGTTCAAGTGACTATGAAATAGTACTTAATAATGGTAAAAAATTGATTTTTAAAGATGCCTTTTTTGGTAAATTTTCTACTGATTTAGAGTATCTTAAAATAGAAAATATTCCCAACTCTATAAAGTTTGTCTCAAATCATTTTCTAGTAGAAAAAGACATACCTATTATCTACGGCGATAATAGTTTATATATATCAGATGAAACCATAGTATGTGGTATAGATATTTTTGCATCATCATTTTTTATGCTAACCCGCTGGGAAGAATATGTCAATAATGCGACAGATAGTCATAACAGATTTCCATCAGAAGAGAGTTTAGCTTTTAAAAATAATTTTTTAGAAAGACCTATTGTTAATGAATATCTCGAGATGAAAAAGAGTATGCTTCTTTCATTAGACAATTCTCTTCAATTTAAAGAATATAAATATAAACTTATTTTAACACATGATATTGACCATATCTACGCATGGGATAGTTTTAAAAAATTTGTATTGAACTTGGCTAAAGATTTAGTTAAAAGAACTTCTATAAAAGATTTTTTCAACTCTATTATATACTATATACAAGTCCAGAAAAAAATTAAGGCAGACCCTTATGATACATATAACTATATTATGGATTTAAGTGAATCAATAGATGTAAAATCCTATTTCTTTTTTATGGCTAAAGGTTTAACTTCTTATGATAATAATTATTATTCAGGTTCAAATAAAGCAAAAAAAATTGTATCAAACATCTTAAAAAGGGGACATCATATTGGTATACATCCCACTTATAATGCGTATAATAATAAAGAACAATTTACTAAAGAAAAAAAAGAATTAGAAAACAATTTTAATACAAAAATAGTTTTTGGAAGAGAGCACTATTTACGATTTGAGCTACCTACAACATGGCAAATATGGGAAGAGAATCAAATGCAATGGGATAGTACCATGAACTATACCAATAAAGATGGTTTTCGTTGCGGTATTTGTTATGAATATACTCTCTTTAATATTCTTACAAGGGAAAAATTAAAATTAAAAGAAAAACCTCTTATTGTTATGGATGCCAACGGTATTGATAAACTAACTCCTGATGAGATGGAATCTTCTATCAAAAAATTGATTAGTACAGTTAAAAAATACAATGGTGAGTTTGTATTTTTATGGCACAACAGTAGTTATGATACTGCAAAATGGCAAAAACACAAACCTGTATATGAAAATATAATTAATTATCACAAAAAAAAAGGTAATATATGATTCCAGTAGTAATTCCAGCAAAAAATGAAAAAGATTGTTTAGCAGATACCATCAATTCTTTACGTAAAACTGCAACTTACGCACATGAAGAGCTCTATATAGTCGTCGTCGATGATGGCTCTAAAGATAATACTTCAGATATAGCTAAGGAACTTGACTGCCATGTTGTCAATTTACCAGACAGAGGCTACTCTGCTTTAGGGATGCCTGAACTTGCAGATACACACAATGCGGGGTATCAATATATAGATCAGCATTTAGAAAATGATACATATGAATTCTTAATGGTTGTTGGAGCAGATACAACTTTTGAACCAAACTATATTGCCCTACTTTTAGAAGCAATGAAAAAAAATGAAAACCTGGTAGTTTGTGCAGGTATTTTAAATGATATTCAAACAAATCATGATGCTGTAAGAGGTTCAGGAAGAATAATAAGAAACTCATTTTGGACAAAACTAGGAAGAAGATCACCCAATCAACATTACAGCTGGGAGAGCTATACTTTAGTCTATGCTAATGCTAATGGCTATAAAACTCAAACCATCTATGAAGCTAAGATGTATACCCCTAGAGAACCTATGGCTATTGTTAATTGGATAAACTATGGAATTCAGATGAAAGAGAACGGTAGTATATTTCCTTATGTTTTTTTAAGAGCTATGAAAAGGTTTTTAAAAAACAAAGATTTAAAAGGTGGCTATCGCTTAATTAAAGGATATTTATTCTCTTCTCCAGTACTATATGATAAAAAATTAAGAGCATTTAATTCTAAAAGACAATTACGAAAGATTTTAAGTTTTGGAAAGTATTAGAATAAAACAATCTACAACCAATCATATTTTGGTTTGGGTCATTGTCTTAATCACTGCTGGTGCCAATGAGATAACTACATGGAACAGTACCATGGTTATTGCCATGTTCTTAACACTCTTTGTCTTTATCTCCAGAGGAAAGAAGATCGACAATGCTTTTATCTATTTTAGTATTGTCTATTTTCTAATTTTTAGTATACATGTTTTTAAGTTTGGTTATGTAGATTTAAGAGAAGCGCGCGAATATATAAAGATATTTTATGCCTATATATTTATTAAACTTGTATATAAAGACTTATTAAAACACTATACTGACATTATCTACAAGTTGGCACTTATCTCTTTGCCACTGTATGTCTTGCAGTTAATTGACTATCAAATGATGAAGTCTGTTATTGGGATCATAGAGCATCATATCTCCTTTTTGGACTATAGAGAGGATTGGTATGAGAACCTATTTGTTTTCACATTAAATGATCAAGGTATGTATAGGAACTCCGGTTTTGCATGGGAGCCTAAAGGATTTGGAACTTTTTTAACATTGGCATTTTTTTTCCAACTTATTTTAAATAATTTTAAATTCTTTGAGAAAAAAAATATTGTCTATCTTATCGCTATAGCTACAACACTATCGACGGCAACCTATAGTATTTTTCTTTTGGGTGTTGTTTTATTTTATTTATATAACCAACCCTCCAGTACAAAGATTTTTACCTCTATTTTTCTCGTACCTCTTATTGTTATAGCATTTACCCAACTCGATTTTATGGAAAAAAAAATACTTTATGAGTACGAAACAAAAGACAAATATACAAAATATGTAACCGACACCACATATAAAGGCGCTTCAAGATCTCTAGGAAGGTTTGGAAGTTTTCTTGTTGACTATAAAGACATACTCAAAGAGCCTTTGACTGGATATGGACTATTTTCAGAAGAGAGAACAAGGTATAGTGTAATGGGAGTGAAACTTGTACATGTTAATGGTTTTTCTGACCTTATGGCAAAGATGGGATTTGGAGGACTCTTTTTTTATATTATCTTTTTATTTTATAGTTTTAAACAAATACAAAAAAGGTTCAATTTCAAGGGGTATTTCATAATACCCACAAGTATTCTTATAACCAGTTTTGGGTCAGCCATACTGCTTACACCACTATATCTAGCACTTTTTTGCTATGGAATGATTAAAAAGGAAAATAATGACACTTAAAACACTAACTAAAGATGATTATAAAAACTGGGATAACTTCGTAGATATATCACCACAAGGCTCCTTGTTTTCAAAAACATGGTATTTGGATGCTTTGCAAGTAAGATATGAGATTTTAGTAGTAGAAGAAAAAGAGAATATAAAAGCAGGTATTGTACTGGCAAAAAATGAGATTAATACTTTTGCAAACCCTATGCTAGATAAATATTTAGGTATTTTATGCTCTCCAGGTAGTACCAACAAACATAAAAGAGATTCTACACAGTATAAATCTATGGATATACTAGCAAGAAAATTAAAAAATATTAAATCATTTGATTACTACTTTCATCCTACTTTTGAAAACTGGATACCTTTATATTGGCATAATTTCACACAACAAACACGCTATACCTATAGAATTAATAATTCACAAGCCCTAGATACTATTTCTAATAATATGCATAAAAATATTATTAAAGCAAATATCAAAAATGCCGAAAAAAATGGTATCACCATTAAACAAGATATACCTTTTGACACCCTGTGGGAGCTTGTCAATAAAACCTTTTTAAGACAAGGGAGTAAATCACCTTTTAACAAAAAGAAATTAGAGTACTATGTCACAACACTTAAAGAAAAAGGTACATTTGTTTCTTTTGGTGCATATGATACAAATGACAGATGTGTTGCTGCAGGTGGAGTGATTTATGAAGAGAAATCAGCTTATTTCTTGCTCAATGGTATAGATATAGAAAATATGACAAGAGGGGCAAATACCCTTCTCATTTACGAAGCAATTAAATATTTTCATGACAAATGTGATTATTTTGATTTTGAGGGTTCTATGCTTCCAGGAGTTGAACCTCTTTATAGAAAGTTTGGTGGAGAGCTAACTCCTTACATGCGTATATGGAATGACAATTTCTTTAATTATGCAAAAACAAAAGCTAAAAAAATATATAAAAAAATAAGGTATGGTAGATAGATGAGAATATTGATAGACATTGGACATCCAGGGCATGTACATCTGTTAAAAAATTTTACATTAGATATGCAAAAAGAAGGACATGAAATCTTCTTCACTTGTCGGGATAAAGAGTTTGAGATATATCTTCTTGAATATTATGGGTTTAACTACATCTCATTTGGAAAAAAATATAAATCTCTCTGGGGTAAGATTTTTGGTTTACTAAAATTTGATTTACAAGAGATTCTTACAGCATTTAAATTTAAACCCGACCTATTTTTAAGTGCAGGGTCTATGTATGCTGCACATGCTGCATTTTTTTATAGAAAACCTCATTTTGCATTTGAGGATACTTTCAATATGGAACAAGTAAAACTCTATTTACCATTTACTGAAGCCGTATTTGTCTCAAAATCAGGTGAAGCACCACTGCCTCCTAAAAAAATGGTAAAGTACGCAGGATTTCATGAACTTGCATACTTACATCCAAACCAATTTACCCCTGATCCGAATATTTTTCAGGATTTAGAACTTGCAAAAGACGAGAAGTATATTATTTTACGTTTTGTATCTTGGGATGCTTCTCATGATATAGGACAATCAGGTATCTCCATGGCATATAAAGAGGAGATTATAAAAACACTATCCCCCTACGCTAAAATATTTATTTCAGCAGAGGGGAAGTTACCAGAAAATCTTCAACAATATCAACTTAAAGTTTCACCAGAAAAAATACATGATGTCTTGGCTTCCGCCACTCTATTTATAGGGGAAGGTGCCACCATGGCATCAGAATGTGCCATGTTAGGTACACCTGCAATTTACGTGAACAGTTTAGATGCATTAACCATACAAGATCAAGAAAAATATGGTCTACTTTTTAATTATAGAACTGCAGAAAATATTTTAGAAAAGGCATTGAGTTTAATGGAAATGGATGATTTGAATAAAATATTTAAAGAGAAACAGCAAAAAATGCTAAGTGATAAAATAGATGTGACAGCTTTCCTCCTTTGGTTTGTGAAACATTATCCGGAAAGTATGCAAACTATGCATGACAATCCAAACTATGATAAGAGGTTTCATTAAATGAAAGATTTTACACATGATAATTATAAACTACTCTTAGAAGTATTATTGAAAAATAACTATGAATTTATCACAATGGAGGATTTTTTCACTCTGAGTATTGATAACTCAAAACGTTATGTTCTAATGAGGCATGATGTAGACAGACGTCCAAAAGGCTCCTTAGAGATGGCAAAAATAGAACAAGGCTATGGCATAAAGGCGACATACTATTTTAGAACCATTACCCAAACGTTAAAGCCGGATATAATTAAAAAAATAGCTTCTCTAGGACATGAAATTGGTTACCATTACGAATCATTGGCAGAGACAAATGGGGATTTTGAAAAAGCCCTTAAAGATTTTGAAAAAAATCTAGCGATCCTTAATGCACTCTACCCTATTAAAAGTATTTCTATGCATGGTAGACCTACTTCTAGATGGGATAGTCGTCTCCTATGGGAAAAGTATGACTATACTACATACGGTATATTATCTGAACCCTATTTTGATATAGACTTTGAAAAAATTTACTATGTCACTGATGCAGGAAGAGCATGGGATAATCACTCTATAAACTTAAGAGACAAAGTCAAAACCTCTTTTGATTTTCCTGTTTCGACTACTACTGACATAGTAACATTAATTCAAAGTAGTCAATTGCCAAATATCATAATGATTAATATTCATCCAGAACATTGGTCTAGTAAAACTATACAGTGGTATAAAATTTTCATTCTTAGAAAAATGAAGAACACGATAAAAAAACTTCTGATTCGATCAAAGAAATAATAATTTCTTTAATTTGTGTTAGAATTCTAATTTAATAAGGGGTAAGGAAAGAATGAATAATAAAAATATAGCGATCGATGAAATAAATATTGGCAAGGTTCTAAATATATTAAGAAGATCTTGGAAGGCAATTCTTCTTATAAGTATTGTTATTTTTTCTTTGGTAAGTCTTTATGCCTATTTTGCAAAGCCCATTTATAAATCTAATGTTATTATATCCCTTACTAGTGATAGTAATAAAAAAATAGCATTAGAAGACATGTTATTCGAAAACACTATAGGTTCTGGAGGAATCAAAGATGAACGTTTACAACTTGCACAAGTTACTCTAAAATCAAAAAAATTCATTGAAACAGTAGTTGATAAATTAGATATAGAACAAAACTATTTTATTAAGAAAAATTTTAAACAAATTGAAATGCTCTCTCTTCCAGGATTAAAAGTTGACATAGAGTATAAGGAAAATTCATCTACCAATATACATTTAAAAGAAGAACTTTTTGAAATAATACCTATAGATAATAATACTTTCACTCTTCAAATTGATGCAATTGACTATACAAAAAATCATACATATAATGAACGTATTGAAACCAATTATTTTATTTTAAGAATTATTCGGGAAAGAGAAGGCCCAATTAATGGAAATGCTTATTTGTTTAATACAAATAATAGAAAAAAACAAATAGAAAACATTCTTTTAAATTTAAATATAAAAATTTTATCTGATAATATATTACAAATTAATTACACTGATACCATTGCAATACGTGCTAAAAGTGTTGTAGAAGAAATAGCCAATAGCTATATTAAATACAATCTAGATAACAAAACAAATGAATTGGAACAAACACTTCAATTTGTCAATAAGCAAATCATAGAAATTAAATTAAACCTGTCTAATGAAGGGAATAAACTCAAAAACTATCAACAAAAAAGTGGTGAAGCTGTTATGGGTTCGTCCTCTAGTCTTTTACAACTTATTGAAAAAAGAAAAGAGGCAGTAAAAAGAACAAAAATACAAATAAAAGAAGTTGATAAATTTATTAAAAATTTAAAAAATAATAACCAACTCAATATCGTATCATTAACCAATTCAGGGGTAAATCTAGCTACCATGCAATATCATATTGAAAATTTCATTAAAAGCAAAAAGGAGTTGAGAGAACTTTACTCACAAAAAGATAATATTACAAAATCGATCAGCTCAAATCCACTTATTGTTAATTTAATTAATGACCTTAGAAAAGAAGAAAAAAAATTAACAGAATATCGTTCTACCTTAAAAGACCAACACCCTGCTGTAGTACAACAAATAAAAATAGTAGAGAAGCTTAAAAGTAAAATATATCTCAATATTATTACAAATCTTAAAAATTTAGAAAAAACTAAAACTATTTCAACATCATCTATTTTAAGTAATATAAACATGGTTACGAATAATTTACAAAATAGATTAAGATTACAAGAAAGTAATCTAAGAGAAAAAGTAGCATTACTAGAATCAATACCTGAAAAATCACTTGTAAATGAAAATTTAAAAAGTAATTTCGACTTAAGTAAAAATATTTATGTCTTTTTATTACGTAAAAAGGTAGAAATAGAAATATCTATAGCCTCGACCATTGCAAATACCAAAATAATTGAAAATGCAAATGTACCTGATAAGCCTATACGACCTAATAAATTACTTATTCTTCTTCTTGGTTTGATTGTAGGTTTAATATTAGGAATTGCATTTTCATTTTTACGTGAGTTATTTGATACAAAAATACGTGATGCTCATGATGTTGAGTTATTGACAGACATACCTCTCTATGGTACATTACCTAACAATAAAAATCAACGTTTCTTTGAAGAATCATTAAGGCATATTAGAACCAATCTTCAATTTGTACCTACTACTAATAGTAAATGTACAACGCTATTAATATCTTCATCAGTTGCAGGAGAGGGTAAAACAACCATATCTGCTGGACTAGGTAAAATATTAGCTCAAACACAAAAAAGAATTTTATTAATTGATTTAGATTTACGTAAACCTAAATTACATGAAGAGTTACAACAGAGTAATAAAGTTGGTATGAGTAATCTATTATCTGATACACTTCCAAAAGGACAATTTGTTCTTAATATAGATAAAAATTTTGATTTTATTTCTGCAGGGCCTATTCCTCCAAATCCATCTGAGTTATTAATGACTAATAGATTAGAGAACCTTTTGAAAAAGTTAAAAGACAAATATGACTATATTATTTTAGATACTCCTCCTATAGGTAGTGTAACGGATGCCAATATTATTTTAAAATATAGTGACATTGTTTTATTAGTTGCAAGAGCAAATAAAGCAGAAAAAGTTTATCTTAAATATTTCAATAAAATGGTTACAGAGAAAAATATAAAATCATCAGGTATCATACTAAATGATGTTAAGCTTTATAAAACAAATGATGGTTATGGTTATGGTTATGGTTATGGTTATGACTATAATTATGGTGTAGCTAAAAAAGATCAATAATGTTCTCATTTTTAACCAATAAAAAAAATACTCTTTTGTCATCAGTAGATATTCATTCTCATCTTATTCCAGGTATTGATGATGGTTCTAACAATATGGAAACTTCTATTCAACTTATAAAAGAATTAAAATCTATAGGCTATAAAAAATTGATTACAACACCTCATGTAAGTGATATGTTCCCTAATACAACTTCACGTATATTAGAAGGTTTTGATCAATTAAAAAAGGAAGTAGCACAACAAGAGATTGATATAGAACTCGAAATAAGTGCAGAATATTATGCTGATGATTTCTTTGAAAAATTATTATCACAAGATGATATTCTTTCCTTTGGAGAAAAGAAGTATTTATTATTTGAAACATCATATTTCACACCACCTCAAAATATATTCAACACAATACATGATATACAACTTAGCGGTTATACACCAGTATTAGCGCATCCTGAACGTTATTTGTATTGGCATCATGATTTTTCTAAATACCATGAATTAAAAGAAAGGGGTTTATTATTTCAAATAAATTTAAACTCAATAAGTGGATACTATAATAAAGAAATACAAATAGTTGTAGAAAAATTAATTAATAATTCTTTGGTTGATTTTGTTGGATCAGATACACACCACCACACACATATTAAGAAATTAAAAACATCAATAAGTTCATCTTTTTATAAAAAAGCATTTAAGAAAAATATAATTTTAAATGAAACATTAAGGTAAAGAAAGTTATCCACACTAAGTTAAGATAAATTAACTTAGTGTGGAAAGATATAAATTTTTATATTTGTTCTGCTTCTTGTACATCGTATAGAATATCATCCATCGGATGTCTATACATAGGCATAGCAAGACGCTTTTCATCGAGTACATGACCGATGAACCCTATAGATCGCCCTACGATAAAGAATGCGTTAAGTGTACCAGATGCGATAAACTCATTTATCTCATCTTCAGAGTAACCTAAGGCTCTCCACATATCTACCATAAGAATACCGATAGTACCATCCACATTAAGAATGAGGTTCTCTTTCTTAGATGTAGTCAATGCTTCAACCGTTCTTGCATAATCAAGAAGTGGTGTTGCAGGGAAGTGTTCAGCAGCAAAATTCATAAGACCTGTAACTCTTAAGTCTGGGTTCTTTAATGATTTAATTCTGTGACCGATTCCTGGAATTGGTATACCTTGTTTCTTCAT
>Ga0256824_10000330_pt1 | contig 17907 bp, 18 predicted proteins | sample CV67metaG_FD_191570 | JGI IMG/M metagenome (GOLD analysis project Ga0256824, IMG submission 191570) | Hydrothermal vent microbial communities from East Pacific Rise, Pacific Ocean - CV67 | ecosystem: Environmental > Aquatic > Marine > Hydrothermal vents | place: Pacific Ocean: East Pacific Rise...
CAGAAAATTTCAAAGAGAGAAAAAGTGAATTATTAATAGAACTAGAAAGAATCGATGAGCAAAAACAAGCATTAAGTGCTTTAAAAATAGCTACAGATAATTTGCTAAAGAAAAAAGAGGTTATATTAACTCAAAAAGAGGAGGAGATAGATGAAAAACTATCTCAAATAACTAAAAAAGAGGAAAATTTAAAAAAACTTTTAAAGAAAAAAGAGATAATATTAAAGAATATTAAAGAGTTAAAGATGGATAAAATAGCTCAAACATTTTCAAAAATGAAACCAGCTTCGTCGGCAAATATTTTGTCAGAAATGGATGTAAATGAAGCTTCTAGAATATTGACATCATTAAAACCTAAAACAGTTGGTAAAATACTTACAAAAATGGATTCTAAAAAAGCTTCTGAATTAACATTGATGTTAAGTAAATAATAAATCATTAATAAATATAATTCTTAATTAATAAGATTTTTACTTTTTTTATTGTAAAATAGTCAGATTTAACATAATGAAAACAAGGCACAATAATGAAAATTTCTCTTAAAACAATACCACATATAGCCAACAAAATAGCAGTCGATTTGACTAAAAGTGGTGTAGTTACTATGACCAGAGGGCTAGAGCCAGTTTCACATGAAGCAGAGAAAGTATTATTACATAATGTAAAACAGGAGATAGCTTTAGAAGAAAAAGCTGGTCTAATTTGTGATGAAAATGAAGAAGAGATTGAATTTATGCTTGCTGATGAGAGACAACTTTTCTTTATGATAAAGAAAAAACTTGCTCCTGAATTTGGTGTGATTTTAAATTATGAAGAGAGATATTCAGATGTTTCACATAAGATTCTTGATGAACTTTATGAGGAAGATTTAATCCATTTTGAAGTTACAGAAAATAGAATAAAAAATATTATCTATAATGGTATTACATCATTTATAGCAGATGCTTCTGAAATTGAAGATGTAATTATGAATAAGATAAGAACATATAAAAAAAGATATATTCCGGGAACGGATGAGTTTGATATTTTATATGAAAAATTATATAAAGAAGAGATGAATAAAAGAGGTATGGAATAGTGATGGAAAATATGAAAAAAGTTTGGTTATATCTTGAAAATGGTACTTTTTTAGAGGCAAATAGTTTTGGTGTAGATTCTACAACTGTTGGTGAGATAGTTTTCAATACATCATTAAGTGGTTATCAAGAGATTATGTCAGACCCATCTTATGCTGGTCAATTTGTAACTTTTACAACACCTGAAATTGGAAATGTTGGTGTAAATAGTGAAGATATGGAAAGTTCTTCAGCACATGCTAAAGGGATGATAGTTAGAAAATATCAAGATAGATACTCTAATTTTAGAGCAGAAGAATCTTTAGGTGACTTTTTAGTAAAACATAATGTTATGGGTATTTGTGATATTGATACAAGATACTTAACTAAAATGGTAAGAGATGAGGGTGCTATGATGATGGTAGCTTCAACTAAAATTAGCGATAAAGATGAATTAAAAAAGATTTTAGAAAATTCACCTAGAATTGAAGATGTTAATTACATTGAAGAGGTAAGTACAAAAGAGGCTTATACTCATACATCATCAACATACTCACAAACTAAGTTTTGTTATGAAAATGCTCCAAAAGTAGAGGCTAAAATAGCTGTTATAGATTTTGGTGTAAAAAGAAATATTTTAAATGAGATTGTAAGTGCTGGAATTGCTGTTGAAGTTATACCAAATGATTTTAAAGCTGAAGATTTAATAGCACAATATAACTCAAAAGAGATTGATGGTGTATTTTTATCAAATGGACCAGGTGACCCACTTGTTCTAAAAAAAGAGCAAGAGCAAATTAAAAAACTTATAGAAGCTAAGATACCTATGTTTGGAATTTGTTTAGGTCATCAACTCCTTTCAATTTCTCATGGATATGATACTTTTAAACTAAAATTTGGACATCATGGTGGAAATCATCCAGTTAAAAATGTAAAAACTGGTTTAGTTGAAATTACAGCACAAAATCATAATTATAATGTTCCTGATAACATTACAGATATAGCAGAAGTTACACATACTAACCTATTTGATAATACTATTGAAGGTTTAAAATACAATAATTCACCTATTTTCTCAGTACAACATCATCCAGAATCTTCACCTGGACCAAAAGAGAGTAGATACATATTTAATGAATTTCTTTCATTAATAAAAAGATAAAACTATACTAAAAGTATAGTTTTATCTTATATTATACAAACATTTTAATCCCCTTCTGACTACAAAATTTATAGAAAAATCACTATAATTTATAAAGTAAACAAAAAGACAATAAATTACTCTAATTATATTAAAATTAAGAAAGTTTAAACATACTTATTGATATTATGGCACAGTTAATTAGTATAATAAATTTATATTAGATTTATTATATTAAATTGCTTTGAATCTTAAGGAGGCTATATATGGAGAATCGTCCATTAGAGTACGACTATACGGTTGCAAAGATGTTTATGCTAACAACTATCGTTTTAGGTATTGTTGGTATGACTATCGGTGTATTTATTGCATTTGAACTTGCATTTCCTGGACTAAATACAGTTTTTGGGAGTGGTGTTGCAGAATATACAGCATTCGGTCGTCTTCGTCCATTGCATACTGATGCAGTTGCATTTGGTTTTACAGTAAGTGGTATTTTTGCTACTTGGTTTTATGTTGGTCAAAGGGTACTAAAAGTATCTATGGCTGAATCAAAATTTTTGATGTTTATTGGTAAACTTCAATTTTGGTTATATGTAATTGGTGTTGCAGCAGCAGTTGTTTCACTTTTAATGGGTTACACATCATCAAAAGAGTATGCTGAATTTGAATGGCCTATTGATATCGCTATTGTTATAGTATGGGTATTATGGGGTGTTTCTATTTTCGGTCTTATCGGTATTCGTCGTGAAAAGAGTTTATATATCTCTGTTTGGTATTATATTGCTACTTTCTTAGGTGTTGCTATGCTTTACCTATTTAACAATATGGAAGTACCAACTTACTTTGCTTCTGGTGGACATGGTGATATTATGCACTCTGTTTCAATGTATGCAGGTACTAATGATGCTCTAGTTCAATGGTGGTATGGTCACAATGCTGTTGCATTCGTATTTACTGTTCCTATTATTGCTATGATTTATTACTTTTTACCAAAAGAATCTGGTCAAGCTATTTATTCTTATAAATTATCTTTACTTTCATTCTGGGGTCTAATGTTCGTATATCTATGGGCTGGTGGTCACCACTTATTATTTTCAACTGTTCCTGACTGGGTTCAAACTATGGGTTCAATTTTCTCAATAGTTCTGATTTTACCTTCATGGGGTTCAGCTATTAATATGCTTCTAACAATGAAGGGTGAGTGGCAACAAGTTGCTTCATCTCCACTTATTAAGTTTATGGTTTTAGCTTCAACTTTCTATATGTTCTCAACACTAGAAGGTCCTATTCAAGCTATTAAATCTGTAAATGCTATTGCTCACTTTACTGACTGGATTGTTGGTCATGTTCATGATGGTACTCTTGGTTGGGTTGGATTTATGATTATTGCTTCACTTTTCCACATGGCTCCTCGTGTATTTAAAAGAGAAATCTATTCTAAAAAGTTAATGGCTACTCAATTCTGGACACAAACTTTAGGTATTGTTTTATACTTTACTTCTATGTGGATTTCAGGAATTACTCAAGGTATGATGTGGAGAGCTCATGATGAATTTGGTAACTTAGCATATTCATTTATTGATACAGTTAATGTACTTCACCCATATTATGCACTTCGTGGTACTGGTGGATTATTTTTCTTAGCTGGTTTCTTTATGTTTGCTTATAACATTTTCAAAACTATGTCTGCTCGTCCTGTTGATGAGTCTGAACTTCAAAATGCTTCGCCTATGGGCGCTTAAGAAAGGGGGATTATATTATGTTTCATTGGTTAGAAAAAAATCCGTTCCTATTTTCTGTAGGTGTATTTTTAGTTATTGCTTTTGCTGGTCTGATTGAAATCGTTCCAAACTTTGCTCAAGCATCTCGTCCTGTAATTGGTACGACACCATACTCTACTTTAGAGTTGGCTGGTCGTCATGTTTATATTAAGAACAGTTGTAATGCTTGTCACTCACAACTTATTCGTCCATTCAAATCTGAAACTGACCGTTATGGTCACTACTCTTTAAGTGGTGAGTATGCTTATGACCGTCCATTCCTATGGGGTTCAAAAAGAACTGGTCCAGATTTACACCGTGTAGGTAACTACCGTACAACTGATTGGCATGAGAATCATATGAAAAATCCAGTAGCTGTTGTTCCTGGTTCAATTATGCCTGCTTATCCTTGGTTGTTTGTAAATAAAGCAGATGTAGATACTGCTTATGCTGAACAATTAACTGTTGCTAATATTTTTGCTGTACCATACAATAAAGAAGTTCCTTTGAAAAATGGAAAAACTACAATTGTTAAAATGGGTAAAACTCTTGCTGAAGCAAATGCCTTAGCACTAGAAGAAGCAAAAGTTGTAGCATCAAATATGAAAGACCAAGATGTTAAAGATGCAGTTGCTCGTGGTGAGATTCCAGAGATAGTAGCTCTTATCGCATATATGAATAGTCTTAAATAGTATAAAAGGTTTGTAGTGATTAGTAATGAATTTACAGCTTATGGATATTTCTTTATGATAGTTTTTTTGGTTATTGTGACTTATTCATACATATACCATTTATATACAAAAAGGAAAGATGCCTCTGGAGTTGATTATGAAAACTACAGCAATATGGCATTAAAAGATGATATAGGTGATACTCCCGTAAAACCTATATCAGATGAAAAAGAAAAATAGGAGAGATATATGAATAAGCTTTATCTTGGGGGAATTGTTATTACAGCTGCGATGCTTGGTGCTACTTATGTAACAGTAGGGTACCAAAAAGGTGGTTTAAATGGTGATATCGTCAATATGCTTGCTATTGCAGGAGCTGTTGCCCTTGTAATAATTACAGTATTTGTTGTAATTAAGTATGTTCGTCAAATGCAAACTGATACTGCTACAGGTGAATTAGCAGATGAGTCTTGGGACGGTATAGGTGAATATAAAAATCCAGTACCTATGGGTTGGGCTATTATATTTATAGCTACAATGATTTGGGGTATGTGGTATTATTTAGTTGGTTATCCAGTAAATGCTTACTCTCAAATTGGTGAGTACAATGAAGATGTTGCTGCTCATGATGTTAAATTTGAAAAACAATATGCTGATATCAAGGGTGATAGACTTGTAGATATGGGTGAATCTGTTTATTTAGTTGAATGTGTTGCTTGTCATGGTTTAAATGCTGATGGTAACAATGAAATTGATGCTGCGGATTTAAATAGAAGAATTTCAGCTAAAAGTGTAAAATATGTAATCAATCATGGTTCAAATAATAAGCTTTTAGGTACAGAAACACCAATGCCAGACCGTAATGGTCTTATGAATGCAAACAACAATTATGCACCAATTACTGATGCTGAAATTGATGCTGTTGCTGAGTATGTTGCAAATGGTATGAAAGGTACTAAAGGTGCTGATGTATTTGCTGGAACTTGTGCTATGTGTCATGGTACAGATGGTAAAGGTATTGAATTTACAGCTCCAAATATTGCTCAATGGGATGAAACTTTAGTTGTTAATGTTTTAAACAATGGTAAAATTGGTGCTATCGCTGAAATGCCTGCTATGAGCAGACTTAACTCTAAACAAAAAGAAGCTCTTGCTGCTTATGTTATGAGCTTAAAAGAAGGAGAGTAACATGAACGAAAATAGAAATGTTTGGGCTCTTAATGGTTTAACTGGTGGTCTTATCGCTACTGGTATTCTATTGTCTATTTTAGCGGTTTTGACTGTTGGTGCTATTAGTGTACAATCAGCAAATTCTGAAAACTATTATAAAATAGTTAATGAAAAATCAATTAAGATGTTTAGTACTGAAAATTCTAAACATCTTGTTGATGCTAAATAAGGAGTATCATTATGGAAAAAATTTGCGCATGGGGTCTTGTTATTATGGCCGCTTATACACTTTTTGCAGTTGTAACTCCAAATCATCTATTTGTGGGTTAGGGAATTTCATTGAAATCTTTAACTAGAGGGCTTTTTGCCCTCATCATCACAATGTTGTTTCAAACTCAATTATTAGCAGAATATTTATATAAAGATGAAATAATTTCTAATCCAAGATTTAGCCAAGAGGTTGAAGATTTAGGAAAAGAACTTTATGCCAAAACTGGTATTTCATTAAAACTATTAATGTTAAAAAAACTACCAGATGATATGAAAATGATTCAGTATGAAAAAGATGTATTATCTAAATTTGATAATCCAACAATTATTATGACATTTTCACAAATGAATTCACAAGTTGATATTTTAGCTAATGACAACTCTTTATATAAATATTTTAGTAAAAAAGATGTACTTAGTCCTGTAGCATCTAAAGTTCAAGCTTTTTTGATGGGTATTATGTATGCTAGAAGTTGGGCTGATTTTAAAGATATAATGACATATAGTAATGGTACTATTTTACCTCTTCTTGGAAGTAAAACAAAAAAAGCTGAGCTTTTAGGTAAATACTCAGCTTCTATGTTTAATGGTTACATAGATGTAGCTCAACAGATAGCTAAGGCTAAAAATGTTGAATTAGAGCATGGTTTTGGTGATACTAATCAAGAAATTTTATTTGTAATCAAATTGGTTTTTTATAGTGTTATTTTATATGCTACTATTATGTACTTTAGAAGAGTACTTTACAGAAGAAGGCATAAAAATGATAAGTAATGGTAAAATTTGGCCCTATGCAATAGCTACTGCAATAGCATTAGTATTTAGTTTCTGTGTAATGACAGTTATTGTTACTACAAAGGCTAATGTTCAAAAAAGTGATGACTATATGATGTCATACCAAGATGCTGATGAAAATGCAAATGAATTTATAAAATCAAAAATGCTTTTCGATAAAAAATATTCAGTTAAATATATTTCAAAAGGTTTATCTTCTGATAAGCCTATACAATATAAAATTGTTGATAAAAATAATAAAGTTGTAAATAATGCTAAAATTATTATAGCTATATCAAGACCAGAAACACATGAATTGGACCAAAAACTAGAGAAAGTAACTGTTGAAAATGGTGTTTACTCTTTTAGTGGTGCTAAATTTACTAAGGCAGGTATTTATAATATTATTGCTAAAGTAGTTATTGGTGAAGATTCTAGTTTTTATAATATAAAAGCAGATACAAGAGATATAAAATTTAAAGAATATTAAAATGGACGAAAGTACAATTGTTCTACCATCTGCTAGAGCAATTAGAACACAACTTTTTAAAATAGAGGATAAAACTCTATTTTTACCAAACTACATAACTATGAGTGAGTTTATTTCTAAACTTTGTGTAGTAAAAGATTTTAAAATTTTAGATGATGATAGTAGAGTTTTACTTCTACTTGAAGCATCTGATTTTCATTCATTTTCATCGTTACAAATCCAAAGAAACTTTTTTACATTTACTAAAAATTCATCATATATATTTAAATTTTTTGAGGAGTTAAGTGCTGAACTTTACCCACTAGAAAATCTTGATAGTTTTGATATATATGGTGAATATGAAGAGCATATAACGATATTAAAAGAGTTATATACAAGATATAAAAAACTTTGTTTAGAGAGAAAACTTTTAGATAGAATCTTCTTACCTGAACTTTATGAGTTCAATAAAAGCTATATAAATAAACATAAAAATATAGAGTTATATGTTGATGGTCATTTAACAAATTTTGAGTTTGAACTTTTAGAAAAATGTTGTGAATATGTAGATATAACTATAATTTTTAATACCTCTATTTTTAATAAAAAAATGGTAAAAAAGTTTAAAGATATTGGGATTGAATTAGAGCAAAACTTTGAGTATAAAATATCTTTAAATCAAAAAAAAGTTATCTCAAAACTCTCTAAAGAGAATCATACAAATATCTCTTGTACCTCTTTTAGTGAATCTATTTTACAAATCTCTTTTATAAAACAAAAAATCTATGAGTATATTCAAAAAGGTTATAAACCTGAAAAGATAGCAGTTGTTTTACCAAACGAAAATATAGCTCCACTACTAAGAACTTTTGACGAAAAAGCAAATCTTAACTTTGCGATGGGTGAGAAGTTTACAAAAAGTGAGATGTACGAAAAGTTAAACTCAACTTCTATGTTAATTGAGCAAGATTCTAAAGAGAACTATGCGAGAGTAGATAGGTTAGGGGATGAGATATATAACTCTCTTCTCTCTATCTACTATAAAAAATCTAATGAAGTTGATTTTATAAGCTTTTTAAAAAATTATACTGAGAATTTTACTAAGAAAATAGAGTTAAAAATCTTTAATGAAGAGCTATATAGTTTTGAGAAACTTTTACCATTTATGAATGAGATGAGTGTTAAATCTCTTTTATCTCTTTTTTTACAACGACTTAGCAATAGAACTATTGATGATGTTCGAGGTGGTAAAGTTACTGTTATGGGTGTTTTAGAGACTAGAATGGTTGAGTTTGATGCTGTGATAATTGTAGACTTTAACGATTCTAATGTTCCAAAAAGAAGTGAAAAAGATATGTTTCTAAACACAAACATAAGAGAGATAGCAAACCTTCCAACAATGAATGACAGAGAGAATCTTCAAAAACATTATTACCAAATGTTAATCCATAGAACAAAAGAGGTGGTTATCTCTTTTGTAAAATCTGAACAGAGTAGTGGCTCAAGATTCTTAAAACAGCTAAAGATAAAGACAAATGCTGTAACTAATGAGTTAGATTATGCCAATATACTTTTTAATAAAAAGATAGTTACTAAACAAAATATAAAAGATATAGTGCTAGATTATAGTTTTAAAGATGTGAAACTATCTGCTTCAAGATTAAAAATATTTTTAACTTGTAAACGGAAATATTATTATAAATATGTAGAGAAGATTCAAAACCATACAATCCCAAAAGATATGCCACAAGAGTGGGAGATAGGTATAAACATACACTCAGCACTAAAAGAGTTATATAGTAAGAAAAACTTTTATAGTAGTGTTGATGAGTTAAAAAAAGATTTACATAAAGAGTTAGACAAAGCTTCAGGTAGTAGTGAATTAGATAAGTACCTAATGAGTTTACAAAAAAGAAGAATGGATTCTTTTTGTGAAAATGAGGTAAAACGATTCAATGATGGTTGGCATGTAGAATTTTGTGAAGAGAACTTTGAAGTAAATTTTGCTGGAATGAGTTTAATTGGTCAGATAGATAGAATTGACAAAAGAGAGAATGAGATAGAGATTCTTGACTATAAAACAGGGAAAATAGAGTTAAACACTTCTAAAAACTATACAGATGCCACTAATTTTCAGTTAGAGTTTTACCATCTACTTGCTAGTGGTCTTGGTAATGTTGTAGCTTCAAGCTATTATGACTTAAAAGAATCGAAAATAGTTCCAGAGGCTTTTTTTAATGAAAAGTTAGCAGTTTTAGAATCAAATATAAAAGATTTACTAAATATTGAAGAGGTAAATTTTGAGATGTGTGAAGATATAAAAAAATGTAGCTATTGTGAATACTCCCTTATTTGTAAAAGGGAAGTTTAAAATGGGTAAATTTATAAATAACTTAGCTTACGAAGCTAGTGCTGGTAGTGGTAAAACTTTTATGCTTGTTGTTCGTTACCTTTCACTTTTGTTTAAAGGGGCAGAATCATCTAAGATTCTAGCACTTACTTTTACAAATAAAGCAGCAAATGAGATGCAAGAGAGAATCATTTTAACACTTGAAGAGTTAGAGAATCGTGATGAGTTAGATGTTATATCTGAGATAACTGGTTTTTCAAAAGAGTATCTTTTAGAGAATAGAAAAGCCATCTTAGATAAGTTTTTAAACTCAAACACTAAGATTATGACAATAGATAAATTTTTTGCTCAAATCTTAAGAAAGTTCTCTCTATATGCCTCTTTAATGCCAGACTTTTCAACTTTCTCTTCACAACACGAACTAAAACTTTTAGCACGATTCTTAAAAGAGGTTAGTGTAGCAGGGAAGAGGGAAACTCTTATAAAACTATCTTTAGATTCTAAAAAAAGACTTAACGATATATTTTCACTTTTAGATGATTTTTATACTAAAAAGTATGAACTATCTCAAATTAAGTTTGAAAAGCAGGAGCAATGGCGATATGCTGAAGAAGCTTTAGAGAATCTTAGGTTTTTAAAAGAGATTGTAGATAAGTGTGATAAAGCCTCAAACACAGTGAAAAACAGTGTAGATGCTAAAAACATAGATGAGCTTGTAAAAAAAAGTTGGATAGAGAAAGAATCACTAAATTATAGAACTTTTTCTAAATGTTTTACTCCTGAGATGGATATATACTTGGTAAAGATTCAAGAATCTCTAAAACTTTACTTTAAAGCAAAAGAGCAAAACTTTTTTTATGGGTTGGTTGAGCTTTTAACAATTTATGAAAAATCTAAAAAAGCTTTATATAGTGATGATAGTGAACTAAGTTTTAATGATGTAACAGTTTTAGTCTATTTTATCTTAAAAGAGAGGATAGATAGTGAGTTTTTATACTTTAGACTAGATTCTGTTATAGAGCATATTTTATTAGATGAGTTTCAAGATACAAGTATATTACAATACGAGATTCTAAAGCCACTAATTGAGGAGATAATAGCTGGAGAGGGTGTTTTTAATGATGGAAGTTTTTTCTTTGTTGGAGATATAAAACAGTCTATCTACCGTTTTCGTGGTGGTGTCTCAGCTTTGTTTGGTGAGGTTAAAGATGAGTGTGGGACTAAGGTTGAGAAACTACTAACAAACTTCCGTTCACAAAAAGAGGTTATAGAGTTTGTAAATGGTGTTTTTATAGACAAGATAAAAAACTACACTCCACAACTTGTAAGAGATAATGCTCAAGATGGTTATGTAGAGGTCATAGAATCTGATGAGATTATAGAAGAGGCTATAAAACAGGTTAAAATGCTCATAGAGTTAGGGGCAGATTTAGATGATATAGCGATTCTTTGTGCTACAAATGGTGATGGTGAGTCTATGAAAGAGGAGCTGTTACTAGAAAATATAGAGGTTGTAACAGAAACAACAACTAAGCTAATTAGTCAAAGGTCTGTTAAGGCTGTTTTAGAGTACTTAAAGTACCAATACTTTAAAGAAGATATTTACTTACACAATTTTTTCTCTTTAATAGAACAAGATTATAGAGCCATAAAAAAGGTAGAATTTACAAACTATAAACTTTTAGATATTGTAAAAAATATGATTAATGAGTTTGGACTTTTTCATGATGATTTTCACCTTATCCGTTTTTTAGATACATTGTCAAATTTTCAAGATATAGAATCTTTACTTTTTGAGTATGAAAGAATCGACACCTCTGCTGCTGCTTCTGACCTAAGTGGAGTTAGAGTTTTAACGATTCACAAATCGAAAGGTTTAGAGTACAAACATGTCATAGTTATAGACAGACTAAAAAGAGCTCCATCTTCTAGTGATTCTATTATATACGAGTATGATGGTATAAAACTAGAAAATATCTACTTAAGAACAAAGGGTAGAGAGGGGTTAGACAAAGCCTATGCTAATGCTCTTGAGAAAGAGAAACAGTTAGTGAGAGAGGATTCTTTAAATGCTCTATATGTAGCTTTTACAAGAGCAAAAGAGAACTTGTTTATAATCAAAAAATCAAAATCTTCATCTTTTGAGATGTTAGATATAAGTAAAAATGTTTATGGTAAATTAAAACCGATAGAAAAAGAGGTTTCTAATTTAGTCGATAGTTCTAAACTAGATAAGTTTGAGTATAAAGAGTTTTATTATGGTACTCAAAGTGATATTTTAGCATTGGAAGATAGTGTAGATGAGGAACTAAAATCTGTAAATTTTGGTTTAGCTATGCACTATATGTTAGAGATGTTAGATAGTTTTAGTATAAAAAGTGTAGCTACTTCTTCACATATGATGATGAATAAATTTGGAAGTATTTTAGAAGATTCGGAAGTAGATGAGATTCAAAAAAGAGTTTCAAATCTTTTAGAATCAAAAGAGTTTTTAAATTTAACAGATGGAGTTTGTTACAAAGAGAAAGCTATAAGACACAATAATAACCTCCGTTATATAGATTTACTTGTAAAAAAAGGTAATAAATGGAGTGTTATAGACTATAAAAGTTCAGCAAAATTTTCAAACCACCACCATAAACAAGTTAGCTATTATGTGAAAGCTATTGAAGATATAACTGGTGATGAGGTTGATGGGTATATATGTTATTTGTTAGAGGATGAGGTAAAGATAGTTAAAATATAATCTATTTTAAATTATCTTTATCTATATTTAATATATTACAAACTTTATCCATTAGTTTATTTGTAAACTCTAGTACATCTTTCATCTCATCTTTTGATGGCATAATTCTGTCAAAAGCTGGGTAGGATTCTTCTATATGGTATTTTGAAATTTGGTCTAAAAGAGAACATTCATCTTCTAAATCAATTTTATGTGATACTAATTCATATATTTCAAATAAATCATGAGTTTTAGGAATCTTTTTATTTTCATAAGCTAAAAATGATTTCAATATCTTTTCAACAGCATAATGAAGTTCAACAGCTGTTATATCTGTATAATGATTTACATCATATAAAACTTTAGCACCACTTAGGTTATGCCAAGCTTTCTTAAGCCACTCTATTGCTGATGTTTTGTTCATACCAAATTTCCCCTTTTTGAAATAGCTCAACCCTATAAAAATAATCCTCTTTTTTATAAGCCTCAGTCGTTGGGGCAGATAGTATATCTATCCCATTTGTTTTATAGTCTCTTCTTATATCCATAAGTCTTTTAGAAGCTTCTAACTCAAAAGCTCTTATGTTATCTCTATTTAATCCATCTTTTAATAAAAATATATCAATATCACTATCTTCATTTGGTTCACCGTAAGCGAAAGAACCAAATAAGATGATTTTATCAGGATTCAGAGGTATAAGCCGTTCAATAATTAAAGGTTTAAGTTTTTCTATATCTACCATATTTTCACCTCAATATTTTATAGTTAAATATTATAACAAATTTTTAATAAGTTATAAAAAAAGAATATCTTAAACAAACCTAAAATAAAGGTTTATTTAAGTAAATATAGATATACTTCCAACAATAAAACAATCACTAAAATATATTGTTTAAATAAAATAAATAAAGGGTTCAAGAATGAAATTTACAAAAATTGCAACTCCTGAGCAAATTGATCAAAAATGGATTTTGATTGATGCAGAAGGCAAAACTTTTGGTCGTATGATTACTGAAGTAGCTACTATACTTCGTGGTAAGAACAAAGTTTGCTGGACTCCAAATATTGACTGTGGTGACTATGTTGTTATCATTAACGCTTCTAAAGCTAAATTTAACGGTTTAGGTAAAATAGCAAATAAAGAATATTTTTCTCACTCAGGTTACTTCGGTTCAACTAAAAGTGTTAAAATGACTGAGCTTTTAGAGAAAAATCCAGAGAAACTATACAAATTAGCTACTCGTGGTATGCTTCCAAAAACTAAGCTTGGTGCTAAAATGATTAAAAAATTAAAAATTTATGCAGGTGCTGAACACCCTCACACTGCACAATTAGCTAAGTAAGGATTGATTTATGGCAAATAAAATATATGCAACAGGTCGCCGTAAAGCGTCGATAGCAAAAGTATGGTTAACTCCTGGTTCTGGTAAAATCACTATCAATGGTCTTTCTTTAGACGCATGGTTAGGTGGTTTAGAAGCTAAGAAACTTCGTGTTAAACAACCATTAGTTCTTTCTAAACAAGATGGTTCAGTTGACATTGTTGCTACTACTTTAGGTGGTGGTTTTGGTGGTCAAGCTGATGCTCTTCGTCATGGTATCTCTCGTGCTCTAGTAGCATTTGACCCAGCGATTAAAGCAATCCTTAAACCAGAAGGTATGATGACTCGTGATTCAAGAGTTGTTGAACGTAAGAAACCAGGTCGTCGTAAAGCTCGTCGTTCTCGTCAGTTCTCTAAACGTTAATCTTCTTTATTTTATCAATGCTTTTTTAGCATTGGTAAACCTCCTTTTTACCTTTTAAAATCTTTTCTAAACAAATATTTATATATAATTCTCTTAAATAAAAAGGGTTATTTATGAAAAAAAGTTATATTGTTGTATTGGTTGTTATTTTATCTATATTTTTAGTACCTATTATTGGGAATAAGTTAATTACAGATAGATTAACTAAAGAGGTAAATCTATTAAAGTCTAATGGTTTAGCTGTCAAAGTAGACACTACAAATGTAGAATATCTAAATACTAAAAAATATTATGAATTTGAAATAAAAGATAGTGAGAAATTTGTAAAATACTTAAACTTAGATACTAAAGATTCGTTTAATGGTACATCAATAGCTTTAGATTTAGTTTATAGTAATATCCCTTTTATATCCTCTTTAGAGCTAGATATAACACTTTTAACATTACCAACTAATTTAGAAAATTATCTTAAAAGGTATAAATTTAACTTATACAATGAATTAAATAAATTTTTACTAGATAAAAAACTATCTTCACATATAGAGTATAATTTACACTCAAATTTTTTTAATGGAAAGGTTAAAGATATAGAGGAAATTTTTTTACTAAAAGATGATTCAACTATATTTTCAGTTTTAAAAGATGCTAAGTTTAATGGTACTGTTTCTAAAAGAATTGAGTTTAATATAGATAAATCTAGCTTATTACTTTCAGATAAAGGTGGTGAGTTTGAATTTAACATAGAGAAACTAAACACTATTTATAACTTTAAAACAAAAAATTATTTTAACTCTAAATCAGATGTCAAAGCTGTTAGATTTAGATTTAATAGCGATAGTAAAAAAGAGGTACTTATAAACTTTTCAAACATAGAATCTTCATTTTCACTAGATGAAAATAACAACTCTTTAGAGATGAAAACAAATAATTCCTTAGACAAACTAACTCTTAAATCAGATAAACTTAGTGCTAAATTAGAAGATTTCAATTACGAATTATTTGTAAAAAATATAGATAAAATTAAGTATGAAAAAATGGTTAAGATTATCTCTCAACTAGATGTTGATTCTAACAATTATAAAGTTAAACTAGAAGATTCTTTATGGGAATTTATATCTTCTGGTGTAAATATTGAGTTAAAAGATGGCTCATTTAAAAATTTAGTTATAAATAATGAGGATTTAAAAGGTTTTTCTATCTCTTCTAAGATAGATATAAAAAGAGATAATGACTTTAGATATAAACTAAATCACAATAAACTAGAACTATTTAAAAACATTAATTTTAAAACTAAAGTTAAAATTTCAAAATCTCTTTTTAATGTTGTAGCTCAAGAGAATAAACTTTTATTTTTTGCTAAACAGTATTCAAAAGAGCAAAATAATAGTTTAGTTTACGATATATCTTTAATGAATAATAAACTAAATGTTAATGGGAAAGTTTTTTAATGTTAAAAATTATCTTGTTAGCTGTTTTTGTTATGAATCTTTTTTCATCTACACTACATTTAACAACATCTACTAATCCATCAAGGTTAAACCCTATTTTGGCAACAGATTCAAGCTCTTCTGAGATAACAGGTTTTTTATTTAATGGTTTAGTAAAGTATGACAAAGATTCTATAAATATTATAGGAGATTTAGCTAAAGAGTTTTACTATGAAAATAATACAACTTTAGTTTTTAAACTAAGAGAGGGTGTTAAATGGCATGATGGTGTAGAGTTTGATTCTAGTGATGTTGTTTTTACATACAAGACTATTATCTCTAAAAACATAGCTTCCCCTTATGGTGCTAACTTTAGGTTTGTAAAATCTGTGAAAGCAGTAGATAAATACACTATAAAAGTTTTCTATACAAAGCCATACTTTAAAGCTTTAGAGATTTGGATGATGGGGATTCTTCCTAAACATATCTTAAAAGATGAGAAGAATCTTATGAATTCAAAGTTTAACACAAATCCAATAGGAACAGGTGCTTACAAGCTAGAACAGTTAGAGTTTTCAAAAAATATAGTTCTTGTTGCTAATGATGATTATTTTGAGGGTAGGGCTAAGATAGATAGAATCTCATTTCATATTATTGCCGATTCTACTACAAGATTCCTTATGTTGAAATCTGGACTTATTGATGTTGGGACTATTGAGCCTATGGCTTATGAGAGAAAATTAGATAAAGATTTTTTTAACAAGTTTAATATCTATGAAGATATTAGCCATTCTTATACATATTTAGGTTTTAACTTAATGAAAGAGAAATTTAAAGACCCAAGAGTTCGTGAAGCACTATCTTTAGCAATAGATAGAGATGAGTTAATAAAAATACTTTTTTTTAACCACGCCCAAGTTTGTAAAGGACCTTTTTTACCAAGAACAAAAGCTTTTAATGATGATGTAAAAACACCAAAACAAAACCTAAAAAAAGCTAGAGAGTTACTTAGAAGTGCTGGTTATAATGAGAATCATAGGTTTAAATTTGAGATAGTAACATCAAACTCAAGCCCAATTAGACCATATGTAGCAGAGATACTGCAACATCAACTTAAAAAAGTTGGAGTTGAGGTTAAACTAAGAGTTATGGAGTGGCAAGCATTTTTAAATATGGTTGTTTTTCCACATAAATTTGATACTATTCTTTTAGGATGGGGACTCTCAGCCACCCCAGACCCATATATGCTTTGGCATAGTGATAACGATAAAAAGGGTGGATTTAATTTAGTTGGATATAAAAATAAAAAGCTAGATAAGATGATAGAAAAAACAGAATCTATGACAGATAAAAAGAGGCTGTTTAAAGAGTATAGAAAGATGTTTAAGATGATAGTAGATGACAACCCATACCTTTTTCTATACATACCAAACTCTATAACTGTTGTTAGTAAAAACATAAAAAATGTTGAACCTAGTTTAAGTGGGATTTGGCATAATTATGTTGAGTGGGAGAAAAATTAAGAATATAGTATTAGATTATATTCTTAACTGTTCTATGGTAGTCTCATCTATTCCTGTTATAATTGATATTATTTTGTTGTCTAAACCTTGAGAGATTGATTTTTTTGCTATTTCTAGTTTTTCTTTTTCCATCCCTTTTTTCTCAGCTATTTCCTTAGCATAATCCATAACATTTTTATAATCTAGTCTTGTTTTTAAATCGTGCTGATATGCAAATTGTTTCTCTTTTGGTAATGCTAAAAACTCTGCCATATCGAATGCTTGGTTTAGTAGTTTATCATCTTTAAATACTTCTGGTATATGGGTTAGGTCTTGAATATTATTTAGCATATATAGCCAATACTCTAAATGGTTAGATAGTTCAGATTCACTCTTTTTAAACTTTGGCATCTCTATGTAGTAGTAAGTTAGTTTATCATAAAATATTTCATGAGTATCTGTATTTGTTAATTGTACTTTTGTTAGGTAATTATCGTTATGTTTATTTTCATCCATATTAAACTCTAAGATTCCTACAAAATATACTTTTTTCAAACTATAATCCCAATCACCTTTTTTTGATTGTTCTTGAATTGGAAAAGATGTATAGTAAACACTTCTATCTTTAAAATACTTTTGTTTTCCTCTTTGTAGTTCTACTATAAAATTATTTTTCTTTTCATCTGTACAAAATATGTCAAATACTGCTTTTCTATCTACTATATTTAAACCCAATTTTTCTAGGTTTCTAAATTTTAAATCTACAATCTTATGTTCTATATCTAACAAATCATTTAGAAAACTTATAAGTATAGCTTTATTCTCTTCTGTACCAAAAAGCCA
>Ga0256824_10000331_pt1 | contig 17890 bp, 17 predicted proteins | sample CV67metaG_FD_191570 | JGI IMG/M metagenome (GOLD analysis project Ga0256824, IMG submission 191570) | Hydrothermal vent microbial communities from East Pacific Rise, Pacific Ocean - CV67 | ecosystem: Environmental > Aquatic > Marine > Hydrothermal vents | place: Pacific Ocean: East Pacific Rise...
CTATTTGGATTATTATCTATGTGGAGCTTGTGACATTTGCACTTCTCTTTTTAGGTTATGCCTTTTCACGAAGAGCTGATGTAGCACTCTTTAATGAGTCTCAATTACTTTTGAGCCAAACATCAGGTTTTATCAATACTATTGTTTTAATTACGAGTAGTTACTTTGTTGTAAAAGCTGTAAATTCGATTAAGAGTATGACGCAAGAGAGCTATAAAGAGTTTAATACTCAAGCATCAAAATGGCTTCTTTTGGCCATGGTATGTGGAGGACTCTTTTTACTTATTAAAATATCTGAGTTTTCTTATATATTTGGCGAGGGAATTAACCTCAGTACAAACAAATTTTATATGTTTTATCTACTTTTGACGGGATTTCACTTTATGCATGTACTTTTAGGTTCAATTATTTTATTTAACATATACCAAAAAACTAGAAGATTTGGTTATAGGTTTAATGATTATAAGGGCATTGAGACAGGAGCTTCTTATTGGCACATGGTAGATCTGTTGTGGATTATACTTTTTCCACTAGTTTATATAATTAGATAAGGCATAGAATATGAAAAGAACTTTTGAAACAGTGTGGCTGATTTTAGTTACCTTAACTATTTTTGCTTTTTTGCTGGGTTATTTAAAATATATTAGTACCCCGCTTGTTGCAATTTTACTGGCAACGACATTCATAAAAGCACTTTTAGTGATTGATTATTTTATGGATCTAAGAAATGTCAGACTTAAATATAGACTCATCCCAATTATCTGGTTGAGTGTAACCGTTTCGTTAATCACTGTAGCATACTATTTTTAAACATTTTATACTACAAGATAATTAATTTACTCCCTCATAATCTAGCTCTTAACAAAATTTAGCTAAAATGCAGACAATAATACTAACTACTCTATGGTTTGGAGTGGAGCATAAAAGGTAAATAAATGTTTATAGATAATGTAAGTGCAATAGAAGTAATGGATTCACGTGGTAATCCAACAGTAAAAGCAACAGTAGAGTTAAGTGATGGAACAGTTGAGTCTGCAATAGTTCCTAGTGGCGCGAGTACAGGTAAACGTGAAGCACTCGAGCTTCGTGATGGAGATGAGCGTTATATGGGCAAAGGTGTTTTAAAAGCTGTTGGCCATGTTAACAATGAAATTAATGATGTTTTAGTTGGAATGAGCCCATTTAACCAAGCAACTGTTGATGCTGCAATGAAAGAGCTTGATGGTACTGAAAACTATGGAAATTTAGGTGCTAACTCTGTTCTTGGTGTTTCTATGGCAGTAGCTCGTGCAGCTGCAAAATCTCTTGGTATGCCACTGTATCGTTACCTTGGTGGCGCAAATGCAATGACGATTCCTACACCGATGTTAAACATCATTAATGGTGGATCTCATGCAGACAACTCAGTAGACTTTCAAGAGTATATGATTGTTCCTGTAGGTTTTGAAGATTTTTCTGAAGGACTTCGTGCTTCTGCTGAAGTTTACCATACACTCAAAGGTATTTTAAAAGCTGCTAAACATAATACTGCACTTGGTGATGAGGGTGGTTTTGCACCAGATTTATCTTCAAATGAAGAGCCTATTCAAATTATTATGCAAGCGATTGAAAAAGCTGGATACAAAGCGGGTGAGCAGATTGCTATCGCTTTAGATGTTGCAGCTTCTGAAATTATTGCTGATGGTGGTTATAGACTTGAGTCTGAAAACCGTACGGTAACTTCTGCTGAATTGGTAGATTATTATGTAGATTTATGTGCTAAGTATCCTATTGTTTCTATTGAAGATGGTCTTAATGAAGATGACTGGGATGGATTTAAACTTATGACTGAGAAACTTGGCGACAAAATCCAAATTGTAGGTGATGACCTTTTTGTTACAAATGTGAACATATTAAATGAAGGTATCAACAAGGGAATTGCAAACTCAATTCTTATTAAACCTAACCAAATTGGTTCAGTGTCTGAGACTATGCTAACAGTTCGTCTTGCTCAACGTAATGGTTACACTTGTGTTATGAGTCACCGTTCAGGTGAGAGTGAAGACGCTTTTATTGCTGATTTCGCTGTAGCACTTAACTGTGGTCAGATTAAAACTGGTTCAACTGCACGTGGTGAGAGAACTGCTAAGTACAACCGTCTTTTAGAGATAGAAAATGAAGTTGTGTATGGCGAGTATTTAGGTTCACGTATATTTAACTAGGGTTTTATTTTGAACCAAGATGAGCTTTATGAAGAGATAGATAACAAACAGGGATTTACTCAAGAGTATTTTGGTGTATCTCCTCTAAAATTCTCTGTAATGCTCTTTGTTGTACTAGGTTTTGGTGTCTACCTTGGTTTAGTACTTTATGGGACTAACTCCTTAGAGGTTCTATTTGGACTTGAAGAGTATGAGCAGTATTTACAGAGTGAAATACATAGACTCAAAGATGAAAATGCAGAACTCCAACGTGAGTATTTTGAGCTAAAAGAGATTACAGCACAATAAACGCTATAATTGTTGTAAATTTATTTAGGGGTAGTTTTGATTAGAGTATTTCTTACTATATATTTACTATTACTAACTCTCCAAGCTCGTGAAAATCCATTTTTCCCAGCCAATGGTGATAACGAGATTCTTTACACATCTAACAAAGATAGAACTCTTCCCTCACTTAATCGTGCTACTATCACACTTCCTACCTATGCTCGTGTTATTCAAAAAGTGACTGTTGAGTATAAAAATCTTGATGGTTCGGTTGAGTCAAAAAGTATTGATTTAAAAAATAGTATAGATTGGCATCTTCCTCTTTTTATTTCACAGAGTTATGCTCCTACTAGTGAAAAAAAAGTTTCAAAAAAAAGACAAAAAAAGTATAAAAAAGTTGTTGCTAATAGCGATCTTAAGTTTTTAATATCTGGTAAAACCTTGAAAATTATCTCTCATGACAAAATGATAAGAGATTTTTTATTGGTAAAACCTCATAGAATTGTTATGGATTTTAAAAATAAAGCAGCAATGAAAGTATTGGCTAAAAAAATTAAAAATTCTGTTTTTACTAAGATTAGAGTTGGAAATCATGCAGGTTATTACAGAGTTGTTGTTGAATTAGATGGACACTATAGGTACCGACTTAAAAAGAGTAAGGGGAGTTATCTTTTTACTTTAAGATAACCCAAAAACCTTTTAAGTAGAGAGTTGTTGTTTTGAAGAACAATTTTTTTAACAGCCTCTTTAGATTGAAACATCTCTAATCTCTCTTGTATGTAGAGTACTGATTTTTGTATCTCTTTTGCATTAAAATTATTCATAATCTAGTATTCTCTCAATCTCATTCATGGCATCATCATTTTTAAGACTAAACTTAATCTCTATTCTTCGTGAAGCCTCTTTATCCTCTTTGTTGTTACTATAAACGGTGTCGAGGTAGGAGCGACCACTTGCTACTAAAAGAGGCTTAATATTGTTCTCTTTGGTAAACTCTAATGTTAAAAGGTAAGTCATAACAGCAAGAGCACGTTGTTGAGAAAGATTTAAATTATATAAGTACCCACCATCACTATCGGTATGCCCCTCTATAATTATTTTATCAAGATTCTCTTTTATATTTCTATTGGAAAGAAGAGCCGCAATATAGTTAATAAAAATTTTCTCTAACTCTTTCTTAGAGGACTCTTTAAGCTCTGCACTGCCTTTGTCAAATAGAATGTTAGAGGAGAGTCTTAAAGAGCCGCTAGTAGGGTCTATCTGTACATTTTCACCTAGACTCTGTTTAAGTTCTGCAATAACTTTAATTTTTATCCCTGTGAGACCCTTGATTTTAGCCTTTTGTGCTTGAAGTTTAGCAATCATAGAGTCATACTTTGTCTGCTTCTCATCTAGGGCACTTAGAAGCTTTAGAAGCTCTTTGTCTTTGAGCTTTAGAGTATTATCCTTAGCTGTCAGAGAGTTAGAGAGAACAAGTACTTTATCCTCATAATCTTGAAGTTTTCTGTTTTGGTTTTGTATGCTTGCATTATTCTCATTTAAAAGATTCTGCATAATAATTATTTTACCATTGAAGTCATCTATTTTTGTGTTGTGTGCTAATAGAATATTATTGAGATTAATTATCTCTTGTGTTTTTAACTCCAAGGCATCCTTAGTAATAAGTAGAGCATCTTTTGTTTTATTTATCTCTTTCATCCTATCTGCTAGAAGTTTTTTAAGCTTTTGGACTTCAGAGTCGCGAAGCAGTAGCATTTGTAGAGAGTGCTCTAATGAGTTCTCTTTAGAGTTTAGGTTGTTTTTTAGAACAATTGACTTTACAACAATAGCCCCAATGAGGAGAATAAAAACAAATAATAAACCTGCCATAAGGTCTGCATATGAGAGCCAAAAATTTGTCTCTTCATTCTTTTTATCTTTAAAAAACATCTATTTTTCTTTTGCTTGTGCTGCTACAATCTCATGGTATGATTTAATACTCTCTTGAACCTCTTTGCTTGAAAGTGTGACATGAGTAGCAAAGTCTGTTAACTTTATAACCACGTTGGCTATCTCGTAATCAATCTTTTCAAAGGTTCTATCTAGTGAGTTGTTGAGTGAAGCATTATAGACTTTACTGCTCTTCTCTAAAGATTTGGTAGCCTCAACAAACTCTGCTAAGGTATGCTCTATTTGATTTTTAGCCTCTATAGAGTTTTTAGAGTGATCAATATGGGAGATTGTATCTTTTAAATCAGAAGAGACACTCTGCATATGTTGCGATATATCTTTGAACTGCTTGTTTGTAACACTCATAACCTCTTTGAATGAACTCATATTTTCTTCATTCATACTACGAATAAAGTCTAAGTTAAAAGTCTCTTGAAGGGCTGCTATAAATCTTTTTTCTTTATTTGAATCTTGATTGTGCTGATGAATTACAAGTTCATCTTGTGACCATACATTAAGGGCAAAAGTCTCTTTGATTTGTGTAAAGTAGTGCTCTACTTTACTAAGCCCACGTTTTTCAAAGTATGTCCAGATAAGGGAGAGTAAAATACCATATATGGAAGCAAAAAAAGCAGAACCAACACCGCTTAGAAGGGCTGATATCTCATGATCAAGTGCAGCTGTGTCTGTCACTGAGAAGTTTGGCATTGAGATGGCAATGGCAATAAATGTTCCTAAAATTCCAAGCATTGGAAAAATGGAAGATGCAACAGAGACAAAATTATCATTTCTAATACCATCGTAATAAGTGTTTAAATACTTTTGGATATCGAGTACTGAACGACTCTCCTCATCAATAGTAAGTTGGTTGTGAAGTAGTTGAAAACGTAAATCTTCTTCCATTTTCATATAAGTTGCACGCATTTTACAAATACTATAGTTGGCATTATGTGATATAAAAAGTAAAAATATAAAGAGAATAAAACCTATAAGAATAACTGCATGAACAGGAACATGAAGTGGAATAATATTTAAATAACCCAGCACCATAGAGATGAAAAATAGTACTGGAATCATAGATATGACTATAAAATTTGCAGAGCATTTTGACATAATTTTTCCTAGTATATTAGAGTAGTAACATTATATACTATTATTTAGTTATGTTTTTACCATTTATATCCCACTCTTGAGCTTTACCCATGAGCGAGCCATCAGAAAATATAGCCTTATAGCCTAAGACTCCATTATTGTGCCACATTTTATGTGTACCAGTTTTACGACCATTTGTGTAGAGACCTTGACTTGCTTTTTTTCCATTCTCATACCACGTTATAGCCTCGCCATCTTGAGTATCATTTTTGAAAAAAGATTGGCTTTTTCTTTTTGCATTTGTATACCAAGTGGTTACTTCGCCATCTTGTTTTCCATTTCTGTAGTAGGCAACAACAGATTTCTTTCCGTTAGGATATCGGCCTATATATTCGCCATCTTGTTTGCCTTTTCTAAAGTATGCAATAGTTTTAACTGTACCATTTGAGCGCCACTCTGTAAGCCTTCCATCAAGTCGTCCTTGGTAGTAAGGGACTATTTTTTTAGTCTTTCCATTGTTGAAAAAGAAAAAAGCATTTCCAGTGAAAAGTTTGTTTTCTCCTTTAACATAGGCTAAATTCTCTTTTTTGGTAATCTTGTTTGCTGCAATGTCTCTGGCTTGAGTAGATACTGCTAAACACAATGCAATGAGTGTTGTTAAAACGAGTTTTTTCATATAACATCCTTTAAATGTATTCTATATTTATATCCTAAGAGTATCAATTTATTTAATACATAGAGTTTATAACATATTATTTTTTATTATTTATCTCACATATGTGTAATTTTGGAAAGATTAGTTACAATATTTGTATAACAAATAGATAGTAGTATGTTTTTATACTTTATGATATAAAATAAACTTATTCAATGCAATAGATTTTTAACAGATGAATGATGAAAATAATAAGAGTAGAAACACCATTATAGACGAGGAAATGTATGTCTAAGCAAACAAATAAAAAAAAGTATGTGATTGGAAATGTAGCAGGACATCTTGCAAAAGGATTTTTAAATAATCCACTTACTGCAATTCTTGCAATCGCTATACTCTCACTTGGCTACATCTCCTTGGAGGTAATGCCAAGGGAGGAGGATCCACAAATTGCAGTGAGCGGTGGGTCAATTATAATTCCAATGCCGGGAGCTTCTCCTGAAGAGATTAACAATGCAGTACTGAAACCACTTGAGCGAAAAATTAGTGAGATTAAAGGGATTAAAGATATATATTCTACGGCAATGCACAACGTAGGAATGCTCAATATTCAGTATGAGATAGGAGAGGATAGAGAAAGTTCAAACCTTAAACTATATGATAAGGTTATGCAGAATATGGATGAACTTCCAGGTGGGACTATGATGCCTATTGTAAAGCCTTTTGATATCGATATAGATGTTCCCATAGTAACGGTTGCCTTTTATAAAAAAGAGGATAAAGGGATAGACCATATAGTGCTTTACAAAATAATTAAAGATATACAACAAGATATAAACTCCATAGAAGATATCTCTAAAACAACACTTAAAGGTGCAAAAAAACCACAGTTTAATGTTCTTTTAGATTTAGATAAACTCTCTGCTTATCACATATCTATAGGACAGGTTGTCCAGTCGATTCAAGCTATCGCTAAAAACTCTCCAGAGGTTGATTTACCAACTAGAGATAACAGACTTATCGTTTTTGGAGTGAAAAACTCTATAAACTCTATAGATGATTTAAAAAGTCTTATTATTGCGAAATATATGGGCTCGTTGATTTATTTAAAAGATATTGCAAATATAGAGTACTTTTATGACATACAAAATTTTCAAGAAGCATTCCTTATACAGCAAGATGTAAATGAAACAGCTCATGAAAAGCATACTCAGGAGATGGAAGTTGAGTTTACCGAAACTTTAGACCAAGTGACTATGACAGTCTCTAAATTAAAGGGTACAAATGCTGTAACACTTGCAGGTAAAATTATAGAAACATTAGAGGAGAATCAAGATAAACTTGATTCACATGGTTTGGGCTATATTATTACAAGAAACTATGGAGAGAGAGCAAATGAGGCCGTTAGTGAGCTTGTGCATCACCTAGTTATAACCATCGGTATTATCTCATTAATCCTTATTCCATTTTTGGGCTGGAGAGAATCACTTGTGGTAACTATTGCTGTCCCTATGATTTTAGCTGCAACACTTTTTATTGCTTTTATGACAGACCAGACTATTAATAGAATTACACTTTTTGCCCTTCTTTTGAGTTTAGGTCTGATTGTTGATGATGCAATTATTGTGATTGAAAATATTCATAGGCGAATGCATCTCCCAGAGACACAAGATCAGCATTTTGATCAAGTCATCATAGAAGCAACTGATGAGATCGGTCCTTCGACTAATATTGCGACTATTGCAATTATGTTGACAATGATTCCGATGGCATTTGTGGGTGGTATGATGGGACAGTTTATGCTTCCAATCCCTCTCAATGTACCGGTGGCTTTAGCTGTTTCACTTTTTGTAGCCTATGTGTTTACACCTTATCTAGCCAAAAAATTTATTAAACGTGCGGAGCTTCATTAATGGAAGAGTATATATATAAAATTGCATGTTCAAAGAAACAGCATAAAAAAATTGGCTTTATTGTTTTAGGGCTTGTAATTTTTGCGATTGGAATGATACCAACTGGAATTGTTTTAGCAAAAATGCTTCCTGGAAAAAGTGCAAATACCTATAGTATTTATGTTGATACTGCTACAAATTCTACAATTGAGCAGACCAAAGAGGTTGTAGAGTGTGTTACTAAACATCTACGACGAGAGAAAGATATTTTAAATGTAGAGATGTTTTTAGGACAAGGTGCTCCTTTAGACTATGCTGGACTTGTAAAGGGAAGTGCATTTAAGAGTCTTAAAAATCAAGCAGAATTGGTGGTAAATTTAAGTGATAAACATCACCGTGATGAGCCCTCTTTTATGTCGGTACATCGTCTTCGTCCTATAATACAAAAAGATTGTGCAAGTATCTACAAAGGCACTACAATTAAGTTTATAGAGATGCCATCCGGACCTCCAACATATGCAACAATAGTTGTAAATTTATATTCAAAAAATATGTTACTTTTAAGGGAGACATCTAAAGTTGTGATGGCTTCGTTAGAAGAGACAGAAGGTTTAGTCGATATTGATGTCTTACAAGATGATATCTATACAAAATTTGAAATTGTCCCTAATGTAGAAAAAATTATAAGTAGTAATCTCTCAGTAGAGCAGGTGAGTAATATCTTATATATGGCATTTAAAGGGAGTGTTGTTGCTACAAAAAACTCCTCCATGCAGCAAGACCAAATTCCTATATTTGTTAGTTTAACAGATGAGACTAGAAGGTTAAATCACTCTACACAAGAAGATTTAGAACTGAAATTATCACGGTTAAAACTCTTAAATAGACAGGGTGTAATGATTCCTATTAAAGAGGTAATAAGTATACATGAAACAGTAGCAGACCCAACTATTTTCAAAAAAAACATGCGCAATATGGTCTCTGTTACTGCTGAGTGTGATTTGGTTTCTCAGGTCTATCCTCTTATGGATGCAAGAGAACTAATGATTACAAAGTTAGAGAAAACTTTTGATGTAGAGCGACTTACTGGGGCAAGTACATATATGTTTGATCTTCAACTTGTGCATAAGGAGACAGGCGAAAAACTACTTGTCAGATGGGATGGTGAGATGAAAGTGTCTCTTGATACTTTTAGAGATCTTGGCGGTGCTTTTATCTCTGCTCTTGTGTTAATGTTCCTCTTAATGGTTGTTTACTATAAATCTTTTTCTTTAAGTGGTATTGTACTTTTAGGGAGTTTCTTATCTATCATTGGTGTTATTATTGGCCATTTTATTACCGACATGATAGCTCTCTTTTTTACGGGAGTTCACTTTTATCTTACGGCTACATCCCTTATTGGCTTTATCTCTTTGATGGGTATTAGTGCGAGAAGTTCCCTTCTTCTTATAGACTTTACAAAGTCACTTATAGCAAGTGGAATTGAGAAAAACAGAGCCATCGCTATCTCTACAGCAACACGTGCAAAACCAATTATGCTTACGGCTGTTGCTATTATCTTAGGTTCACTGCTTCTTGCAACTGACCCTATCTTTGGTGGTTTGGGAATTGCTCTTATCTTTGGGAGTATGGCTTCAACTGCCGTTTCAATCTTTTACATACCTGTTCTTATGGCTAAGGCTAAAGATATATGTCCAGAAAATGCTAAGACATGTGATGATGGAGAGGGCATAAATGTAGAGCACATGGATGTAACCGTGGTTGCACCAGAGATACATCCAAGTAAGTAGATACTTACTTGGATGTTGTTAGTACTCTTGTTAAAAGCTAAACATATACAGAAGTCTATACTCTGCTAAGTTATCACTCTCACTATTTTCAGCTTGAGTAAAAGCGGATGAAAGGCTGATTGAATCATTATGGCTAAAGATAGAACGTAAAGATAAATCCCATCCATAGAGATATTTTGGTCCAGAGGTAGAAGAGGTCAATTCGTCATCTTCCTCTTGCCATTTACCACCACTATAGTAGTTAACTCCAACAGATGCAAAATAGCTAAAACCTAAGTAGGCACTTAGTGCTAAGTTGTCTAAAATATAGACAGACCCTTGCATTGTGGCTGTAGGTTTAAAAGCAAAACCATACTCATCATCTTTGTATACACCATCGTCAATGGCTCCTTGAACAACTCTCCAGTCGCCAGCCATTTTATAAAAATAGAGAGGAAGAGAAGCAGCTGCACCTAATTTTACTAAACTTGAACTGTAAAGTTCAGAAGAAAAAGCAGGATGATAGCCAACAAAAAAGCCACTTTTATCTAAATAATTTTTTGGATTAGCTTTATCTTCTAGAGTAGCTTTCATTGTTCCAGCAGATATTGCAGATTCAAAATGTTTAATCTCTAAACCTAAAAAAACATAAGTATCAGAGAGCGACCAAAGGTACATTAGACCTTTTCCTTCATAATTTACAGTTCCCATTGGGATACTGGGTGTATACCCTTCATCCGATTCATGCACTTCTACATTAAATTGGTAGTACCCAACTCCTCTAATGTCTGTCCCTCGATCAAAAACATCTACAGGAGAAGATGAGGGAAGTGGTATACTACTTCCCTTGAGTAAACTTAATGCAAAAATGAAAATTAGTAATAATTTCATTGCTATCCTTTGTATTGGTATATAACTAGTATATAACTTGATAGTTTAAGAAAAGTTTAATTGAATTTTTAATGTGTGTGTATGTTTACGAGGTATGGCAACGAGTATCTATAAAGGATGGTGTAACGTACAGAGAGTACGTTACTTTATAAAAAGCTAGAGATTAAAGACCTTTCTTTTCATATTTAGCTTTTAGTTTTAAATAATCTTCATAGTCACTATCGTTAATATTGTTTGATACTGCCTTTGTAGAATCATTTGCATTGTTTGAGATTGTTTTAGTAGAGTCATTTGCATTGTTAGTTGCAGTATTAGATGAATCTCTTAAGTCATTTGAAACAGCTTTAGTAGAGTCATTTGCATTGTTAGTTGCAGTATTAGATGAATCTCTTAAGTCATTTGAAACAGTTTTAGTAGAGTCATTTACATTGTTAGAAACAGTGTTTGAAGAGTCTCTTAAGTCATTAGAAACAGTCTTAGTAGAGTCATTCACATTATTAGACACAGTGTTAGATGAATCTCTTAAGTCATTAGAAACAGTCTTAGTAGAATCATTGAAGTTGTTAGATGTAGTTTTAGTAGAATCGTTAACATTATTTGAAATAGTGTTAGTAGAATCGTTTAAGTTGTTAGACACTGATTTTGTAGCATCATTTACATCATGAGAAACTGCAACAGTTGAGTCTTTGAAATCTTTAGTAGCCATTGTAGAACTATCTTTAAAGTCTCTTGTTGTGTTAGACATTGTATCTTTAGAATCTTCTGCAACTTCAACAGTAGAATCTCTTAAATCTTTACTAATACCAGTTGTAGTATCAGAACCACTTTTTACAGTAGCAATTTCAGATGTTTTAAGGTCATCAGATGCTTTTACAGCAGTATCTTTTGCATCATGGCTTACACTTGTTACAGTACGTTCACCACTTTTTGAAACTTCAACACCACCATCAACACCTGATTGTACAGCATCTTTTGCATCGTGACTCATAGATGTCATACCATCTTTCATATCTTTGAACATATCTCCAAAGCTAAAATCTGCTGATAAGCTTGTTGTAAGAGCAAGAACCGCTACAGTGCTTATTACTAATTTTTTTGTCATATTACTTCCTTGTGTTTAAGTTTAAACTAGGAAAACTATAACCCTTTGAAGCTAAATCAGAACTGAAATTACATTATAAATTGTAATATCAACTTATAATGTTTTAAAATATCACACCTAACAGTTTGTGTTATAAATATATCACATTTTATAATTAATCTCTACTTATTTATATAATTTTAGGCTATAATACTTCAAAGTCAAAAAGGAGAATATATGAAAAAGATAGTTTTAGCGGTATTAGTTACAGGAAGTGTGTTGGTAGCAGCACCTTATACAAAAATGGACAGAATCAACGATATGAATACTATGGCTACGGCTATGAATACTATTCAGAGTGGCTTTTTTTATAATAACTATGAAACAGTTGAAGCGGGAATAAATAGTCTCTCAGAAACTATAGTAAAGGTTAGACCTCCAGTAGAGGAAGCACAAGAGAAAGATCTAATGACACGTTATATGAATCAGAAAATTCAGATGACTAATAAAATTGTCAAAAAAATAAACCAAAAGTCTTTAACTATTTTGCAGAGGTTTAAACGTGGTGACTCTGCTCAAGCAGTTCAGGCTTATACAAAAATAATGGGTCAATGTATGAAGTGCCATAGAGAAACAAGAAACTGGTAGAGGCAAAGTCTATGAAATATATACTACTGTTAGCACTAGGAGTTGTATCACTTTTTGGTGGCAGTTTAATACTAACTGGAACAGTGATATCCAATAATCAAAAGATGATTCCTGCAAGATATATGGGTTATGTGAAAAAAGTTAATTTTGAGATAGGCGATAGTGTTAAAAGAGAAGATACTCTTTTTGAACTAGAGTCTGCTGAGTTCGATATCATGGAATCTCAAGCTGATTTAGCATTAGAGCAAGCTAAACTTATGGTTGAAGTATATCAGACAAGATTTGGTGGCATACAAAAAGAGAAGCGTATGCTGCAACGTGATAAAAAGAAGTTCTCTAAAAAAATGTTTGGTATGGAGATGAGTGATCTTTCTGACTCGTCAGACAGTGCAGCAGCATCCTTAGAGTCTGCTCAAGTTTTAGTAGAACAGGCAAGTGAAAAAACAAAGCAGTTTGCTACTATAGCAGGCTATTTGGAAGTCAAATCTCCTAATGATGGAGTAATTGTAGAAAAACGTATTCGTGTTGGTGATATGGTGGCTCCAGGTATGCTTACAATGATAATTGTAGATATGGATCACTTAGAGGTTGAGGCCGAAGTGGCTGAGTCTGATTTGAAATATGTACGACGTCACAAAGTTGTAGAGATAAAAATACCATCACTTGATTATAAAGCATCGGGTTATATTAAAGCTATTGTTCCGAGTGCAAATCCTATGGCACATACTTTTAAGATTCGTGTACATTTTGAAAAAACTGATGATATGATTTTCCCAGGGATGTATGCAAAAGTTTATGTAGATTTAACAGATGAGCTCAAGGGTAGAATTCGTTAGAATTTCATCCCTTTAATAATAGTTTCGAAACTGAGCTCAAAAAGAGCTTCTATATTGTCCTGAACGTGGATATGCCCATCAATACATAAATTAGAGAGACCGTGAATACTAGCCCAGACATAAGTAGCTTGAAGTATAGGGTCATCATCTTTAAAAATCTTTTTCTCTTGACCTTCAATTAAGAGTGCAACAAGGTGTTGAAAACCACCTGAGTTCTCTTCGTTATGTATGTCACAACTCTCTTCACGTTGAGTCTGAACTTCATTTCCAAAAATCATTCTATATATATTTGGATTAGTAAGAGCAAATGCAATATAGGCTTCCCCCATATTGCGAAATCGAGCCAGTACTGTGTCATTACTTATTAAAAAGGGACTAATAGTTTCATCTAGCTGCATGAAACCTGCTTGAATAACTGCCCTAATAAGTTCATCTTTGGAAGAGAAATGTCTATAAATAGCAGAACGAGAAGAACCAAGTTTCGTAGTCAGCTCTCTTAGAGTTATACTCTGTATTCCATCTGTTTTTACCATTTTTAGTGCTTCTTCTACAAGTGCATCTTTAAGATTACCATGATGATATGGTGAACTATCTTTCTTTTTCATAAGCTAATAGTAGCATAAAATTTCTAAAATGTTGACAATGTTCACATTGTTATGATAACATTATAAATATAAACAAAAAGGAACACCTTATGATGAAAATTTTAACATTATTACTATTTGCAATGAGCTCTTTATTCTCTCTTACAAATTACGAGGCAGCACAAAAAAGTGAGGCAGTTATGAGTGGCTTTGAGGATGCAACTTCACAGATGCAGATGACACTTGTAAATGCAAGGGGACAAGAAAAAACCCGCACAATGAAGATGCAGGTACTTGAAGGTAAAGATGAAGATAAGTCTTTAATGGAGTTCTTAACACCTGCAGATGTAAAAGGAACAAAATTTCTTAGTTATGAGCATATAGATAAAGATGATGACCAATGGATGTACCTTCCTGCTCTTAAACGTGTAAAACGAATTAGCTCTAAAAATAAATCGGGTGCTTTTATGGGAAGTGAGTTTTCATACGAAGATCTCTCTGCTTTTAATGTAAAAAAATACACTTATGCAGATAAACTAGATGAAGTAATAGTTGATGGTGTAGCTATGTATAAGGGAGAGAGTAAACCAGTTTCAAAATACTCTGGGTACACAAAACTTATAACATGGATGGATGCTCAAACATTTTTGATTCATAAGGTAGAGTATTACGATAGAAAGAAAAAACTACTTAAAACTGCCTATTTTGAAGATTATAAAAATTATGGGGATGTCTACCGTATAGGAAAAATAACGATGAAAAATATTCAAAATGACAAAACAACTATCTTAGTTTGGAGTAATGAGAAGATTAAAACAGGTCTCAAGGCTAAAGATTTTCATAAAAGATATCTCAAAAAATGAGACTCTTTTTTACTCTAATGGTCTCGCCGCTTATTCTTCTAGCTGATTTAGAAGTGAGTGGACATTTAGATTTAGACTCTCAAGTCTATCTGAGTGCACCTACGAGTAAACATAAAAACAGTTTCACCGCCAAACAGACTCTAGAGCTAGGTTATAGCAGAGATAATTTGAATATCTTTACTAAGCTATATGCTCAAGAGGATTACTACGACACACTCACTCAAGAAGAGCATAACGATAGAACATTTATAAGAGCAGATGAACTCTATTTAAAGTATGACTTCTCAGATGACTCCGTAAAACTTGGGAAGAGTATAGAATTTTGGGGAGCACTAGAGTTTAGAAATATTGTAGATGCTTTTAACCCAGATGATTTTAGAGTAGATATGTTTAACACGAGTAAATTGGGTGTTTGGAACCTTGCCTACTCTCATTTTACCGAAAATGGAGAGTTCTCCTTGATTGTAAAGCTTAATGAGCCTGACCAGAAGATGCCAGCATCTCCTTATGTCTATTACTTTTTACCAGAGGGGATAGCCTATGAAAAAAGTTTAGAGAGCTCTGATGGTACACAGAGACCATCACTCTACCTTAAGTATAGTGGTACTACAGATAGTGAGTATCCACTAGACTATGCTTTTATTTATGAGAATGGTTACGATTCACAGAGATACTTTACAACTAATGCAACTGCTATTTCTGCACCAACAGAGTTTAGACAAAAAGCATACCTAGTGAATAAGTTTATGACATACAATACTTTAGTTGTAGATGCAACACTTATAAAGCTTGAAGCACTCTATGTAAAAGTTGATGGGCAGGAAAATGTTGGAGACTATTCACATATTGCATTTGGAGTAGAACATACACTTGAAAATTTTGAGAACGGAGCAGCTCTAGGGCTCATAGCAGAGTACTACAGATATGATACCTACGAAGATGATAAATATAGTGACTTAGAACTTTTTGAGACAATGCAAAATGATATTTTTATAGGTGCAAGGTATACATTTAATAACGAAGAGGACTCTTCCATTGTTGGAGGAGTAGTTGCTGATACAGAGTATGCTGAACAGACTTATTATATGCAGTTTGAGAGTAGGTTTATGGAGGAGTTTAAAGTAGCTTTTGATTACTACTATGTAAACCCATCTCAGAGCACCTTAACAGCTTATAAACTTCTAGGTAAGCACCAAAGAGTTGGCCTCAACGTGGCATGGTACTTTTAAAGATGAAAGAAGGAAAAAAGATGGAAAAGTTTGTAAATAGTGTTATAAAGTTTAGATGGATTATAGCTATAGTTATTCCCTTGCTCACCTTCATGATGGCTTCATCACTTAAGCAGTTAGAGTTTGAGGGAAGTTATAGAATTTGGTTTGGTGAGAAGTCAAAAATACTAACTCAGTATGATGACTTTCGTGCTATTTTTGGGAATGATGATGCTGTGACTATTACTTTTTCAAACGAGAAGGGGATTTTTACTAAAGAGGCACTGCATTCTATAGAAAATATTACACAGAAGCTTTGGGAGACTGAGTATATTGCTAGGGTAGACTCTATTACAAATTATCAGTATGTACATGCTGATGAAGAGTACCCTGATGAGGTTTTAGTAGAAGATTTTATAGAGGAGATAGATGCTTATACTCCTAAGGATTTAGAGAAGAAAAAATCTATTGCCTTAACCCAAGACTTGATTGTTGATAAGATGATTTCAAGAGATGCTAAAACTACAATGATAGTTGGGCGAATGACACCAAAAGCGGGGGATGACCCAGCGGTTAGTTTTAAACTTCGTGATGCAGTTGTTGCCATTATTGCACCAGAGATAGAAAAAAATGGTTATAAATTTTACCTCAATGGTGGACCAATTATTAACACATCTTTTATAGAGATTGCTCAAGCTGATGGAGGGACATTCACTCCCGCTGTTATAGTTGTAGCATTAATTTTACTTTTTGCTGTCTTTAGAAGAGTTTCTGCTGCACTTGTGAGTATATCTGTCGTGATTTTTACATTTTTAATTGTCCTCTCTATTCAAGTATTGTTAGGTTTTAAAATGAACAACTTTACAGCTAATATTCCTGTTTTTGTTGTGGCAATTGGTATTGCAGATGCGATGCATCTTTTATGGATATACTTTGTTGGTAGACGAAAAGGCATGCTTAATTATGAAGCGATTCACTATAGTGTCAAGAAGAACTTTTTAGCACTGATTTTGACCTCTCTCACTACTGCTGTAGGGTTTGCATCTTTGAGTATTTCGGCTGTTATTCCCATTAAAACTTTAGGTATAGCAACAGCAAGTGCGGCCCTTCTTGCCTTTGTTTTGACTATACTATTTGTTCCTGCGATGCTCGCAATTTTAAATCCAAAGATTAAACCAGATAGTGTGGAAGAGGGTGAGCATGAACACGACACTGCTAAATGGTATGTCTCTTTTCTTCTTTCACATAGCAAAAAGATACTCTTAGGCTCTTTGATAGTTTTTGCAACTATAAGTATAGGTATATTTAAGGCCAACGTGGACTCCAACACAGTTCGCTACTTTAAAGAGAGTGTTCCTTTTCGTCAATCAATTAACTACTCACAAGAGCACCTAACCGGACCTATGAGTTATGAAATAGTTGTAGACTCAAAAGAGAACGATGGTATAAAAGAGCCTCAGTTCTTACAAACAACTCAGAGATTTTATGATGAGTTTTATGCGAAGTACCCAGATGTAAGACATATAAGCTCACTCATGGATGTAGTCAAAACTTTTAACGATGTTATGGCTGGAAGTAAAACTATTCCCGATAGCAAAAACTTAATTGCACAGTATCTTCTTCTTTACTCTCTATCGCTTCCTCAAGGTATGGAGATAAACGATAAAATGGATATAGATGAGAGACTCCTACGTATAAGTGCCTCTATGAATATGGTAGATACTTCAAAAGATTTAGAGATGATAGCCTGGGTTGAAGAGTGGTGGGAAAAGACTCCTTATAGTGCTGAGGTAAATGGACAGACAGTTATGTTTGCTCATATGCAACACGATGTTACTAACACACTTATTCAGTCTATCACGTTAGCAGTTGTTATGATCTCTATTTTAATGCTACTTATCTTTAGAAACTGGAGAATGCTGCCACTCTTCATTGCCCCAAACATACTCCCTATTATGTTAGTTGTTGGTGTGA
>Ga0256824_10000333_pt1 | contig 17885 bp, 21 predicted proteins | sample CV67metaG_FD_191570 | JGI IMG/M metagenome (GOLD analysis project Ga0256824, IMG submission 191570) | Hydrothermal vent microbial communities from East Pacific Rise, Pacific Ocean - CV67 | ecosystem: Environmental > Aquatic > Marine > Hydrothermal vents | place: Pacific Ocean: East Pacific Rise...
ATATACGAAGATAATTAACTTCGCGACCATGTCCATCTATAAGCATATAAAATCCAATGTATAATTTTTTGTATTATTTCTATAATTTTATTAGGGTATCTAAATGTAGATAAAAGGGGGATAAATATAAGTTAGAACATAAGCATATTATTTATGCTGAATATTTCGTGTGTAGTTTGTTGTAGATTTGAAGGTTGTTGAGAAGGAGCGTACTCAAAGTCACGCGACTGAGCAAACTCCTTCAAAGATGCGGAAAAATACCGCGAAAGATTTAGTGTAAATCTCTCCATTGTTGTTTTTTCCATAAGAACGCTAGTATTGTAAAGATAAAGAAGAACCCAAGAACCCATGGTCCTACGGCTTCTCTTTTTGGTTTACTAGGGTCACCTACTTCTTCAAGATATGCTTTTACTTTTTCATAACCTTCAGGGTTAAGACCCACTCTAGGCATAGAAGTTCCAGGCAGTTGAGACTGTGGATTTTCTACAAATGTTTCCATAAAATGTTCGCTTCTTGCACGTATCATCATCGATAAATCTGGAGGAAGTTTACCCATATATGCTTTCACTGCATCTTGTTCATCTATGACTTTAATTTTGTATGCAAGTTCATCTTTTTCATATTTGAATTTCTTTGTTTCGCCAAGTTGCGTTAGCTTACCATAACGTACAGCGTGACATCTTACACATGCTTCAGAGAATGCCTCTTTTGGTGTAACTTCACCTGCCTTTTTCTCTAACAAGTACGCCACAACATCTGCAATGGATTGATTATCCGTAAACATTGTCTTGATACTTCCCATTGGGTGCATCATTGTATCTGCATATTTATGGTCAACATTCGATGCCATTGCTGGATCTTTAATAAGTGCTATAAGATAGTTTTTATCATAAATTGCACCTGCATGATCTAAGTTCGGTGGTATGACACCACCCATGTTCATGTTTGCCCCATTGTGACACCCCATACACATACCAAATCCAGCTTCACCTGCGGCTACATTACCTTTGATGGCTGCTACAGTTTTGACTTCAGACCAAAATGCTTTTTTAGCTTCTTTTTTGTCGTCTGAAGCTTCTTCTATATCTGCTGTACCATCATAAATAAAATTATGACTTTCAACATGTTTATGCATCTGTGAGTGTGCATAAGGTTCAACTAACCAATAGGTTAACAATGAAAAGAAGACAACAACTGCTACTATTTTTAACTCTCTCATGTTATGCTCCTTTCTCTATTTTTTTCTCAAACATCGTAATGATGAAAAGTATTGGTCCAAGTGCTAAGAATACGAGTGCTGCGATAAGTCCAATCGTTGCAAATGTTGCATCTGTTGGAGGAAGTTTACCCATAGCTGTAAGGACAATCATATCTACCACAAGTACCCAGAACCAAATGTTAAAGAGTCCTCTTTTGTGTGCCGGAGCAACGTTTGGACTTCTATCTATAAATGGTAAGAACATGAAGGCTGCTTGCGCGATACCAAATGCTATCAAACCGATATCTTTAGAGAATGGACGTAAAATCTCATATGACCATAAGAAATACCACTCAGGGTAAATGTGCGCAGGTGTTTTAAGTCCATCTGCTGGGTCAAAGTTTACAGGATCCATTGCAAAATCAAAATTATAAAATACCAAGTAGAAGAAGAGGATAAAATAAACGCCCATGACAAAGAGATCTTTACTTAAGAATACTGGAGAAAATGGAATCACTTTTGATTCTGCTTTTTTACCAGCTTTCCATAAATCTGCTGCTTCTGCAAAGTCAATCTCTGCACCTTCTTGATTGTTTACGTGTGGTAATCTAAGTGTACCAAAGTGTAAAACAATAAGGCCAATAATTGCTAAAGGAATAAGGAGTACATGAAGCATAAAGAAACGTGTTAAGTATGCATCACCAGGAACGTAATCTCCACGTATCCACTCTACAAGACCATAAGCTTCTAGTGAACCACCAGAAAAAAGGTTAGTAATAACCATACCTGCCCAGTAAGACATTTGTCCCCATGGTAACATGTATCCTGAAAATGCTTCTGCTGAGAATGCAACAAAAAGTCCCATACCAGAAAGCCAGATAAGCTCACGTCCACGTTTATATGAACCATAATAAATACCTGTAAACATATGAATATAAATGATAAGGAATACAATAGATGCACCCACACCATGAATATGTCTCCATAGCCAACCATATCCTACTTCAGACATAATTGTGTAGTTTACAGAATCAAATGCTAAATTTGCATCTGGTTTATAGTACATAAGTAAAAAAATACCTGAAAGTAAAAGTATTCCAAATGTTGCTGCGAGTACCATTCCCATAGCCCATAAAAAATTTATGTCTTTTGGAATCCAATACTCTGTATTTAACACTTTTTTAAGTGTGTTTAGCCCAATACGTTCGTCTAACCATTTTTCACTAAATGGTTTTGCGTTTTCATCAAAATGTGCCATTTTTTTCCCTTATACTGTTAGACCAGCGTCTTTCATTTTTTTAAACTCAGGACCTTCTTCACCGAGAACTAGCTTTGTACCCTCAATCTTGAATGGTGGGACTTCAAGTGGACTTGGGGGAGGACCAAAGATTTGGTGCCCACTTGCATCAAACTCACCACCATGGCAAGCACACATAAATTTTTTCTGTTCTCCCTCATACGCAGGAATACATCCTAGGTGCGTACACAGTCCTATAGAAACATGGTATCTATCAGAACCAATAATAACATCTCTATCATCTGCTTTCATATCCGCTGTTTTTTTTAAAACAAAGATAGGTTTACCTCTCCATTTTTCAACAGTCAATACATTTGGCTGTGCCCCTGCTAAATCAATCGTTGTAAAGCCTGCTGCTTTTACAGATGGCAATGGATCCCATGTACGTTTTGCTGCATAAAGTGCACCCACTCCACCAACTGCGGCACATGCTCCAAGGGCCATACCCATAAAGTCACGACGTCCTTTTTCTTCTTCTTGCATTGTAATTCCTCCTATATTGGAAATATAATAAGATATTATATTCAAGTCGGTGTTAAAGTGTTGTGCTTATATAAAGGGAGGAGGGAAATTTACCTATAGTGTTACCATAGGTAAATTAGGAGAAATATAGTATTAAATTATTATTATTATAATCTATTGTTAAAATAAGACTTTTTCTTCGTCAAATTTTTCTATACTAAGTCCTGCATTTGATACATTATTTTGCAATGCCACTGTCAGTTTATCCTTATCAAAACCTTCTACTACCGTAATTCCATGCTTCTCTAAAAGAGTGCTAGGATAAAGGTCCCATTCTGTCAAATGTATATAAATAACTTTTGCACCAGCCACTTTTGCTTCTAAAGCTGCTTGACTTGATGCTGTCACCAATGTTGTTGAACTTTTGATAAGGTCTTTATACTCTTCTGGTTCATGAAGTGTGGTAAAGAGTTTTGCCAAAGCATCTTCATATTTTACGAAAAAATAGTTCCCAAGCAATAACTCCATCTCAAAATCTTTAAAGAAACTTTCATTACCTAAAATGGTTTTATCATAGTCCGAATCACCTAAAAAGAAAAGTATTCTTTCTTCCTTGGTTTCTTCATCAAAATAAGTATCATCTACAAGAATTGTATCTAATCCTAAAACTTTTTCACTATGTACGGGTACATCATTCTCATCATGTCCAAAACGCCATACTTGTTCAAAATCTTGACAATACTTTACTAGTCTGCCATGTTCATCTTCCATAGAATCAATAATGATACTCTCACCATTTTCTGCAATAGCATCTATATCTTGTATACCTTCTATCGTTACATACTCTGTGACACCTAATTCACGTGCGACTAAACCTGCACGGAAATCATTAACAAGAAGTTGTGTTTCTACCCCTTTTCCAGCAAGTCTATTAAGAAGTGCTGCCCCGCGTCTCAATCTTTCAAGCCCTAACTTATGCCCTGTATTTACATAATAATATAACATTAATTTTTTCCCTTACTGAGACTTCGTTGTCTCATTTTTATATGCACATGCACTATTTCTATAGCTGCTGGTGTGACGCCAGATATCTGAGAGGCAGAGAACAATGTTGGTGGTGTTGCTTTTTCAAGTTTCTCTTTAATCTCATTGCTCAATCCCGATATAGTGTTATACACAAAGTCTTCTGGTATCTTGATTTTAAGCATATCATCCATATTAAGTATTTGCTGTTGTTGCTTCTCTATGTAACGACTATACTTTGCTTCTACAAGTATCTGTTCCATTACTTCATCATCATACTTATCAAAATCTGGTAGCAAGGTAGTGAGTTTCTCGCGGTTAAAGTCACCACGTCCTATCACATCCATCCAGCGTGTTTTTTCATTGATTTTCACTGCACCAATTTCAGATAATTTAGCCAAAAATTCTTTCGTTGGTGTCACATAATTTTCAGACAAAAAGAGTAATGCTTCATCCAAAGCTTCTTTTTTAGCTTCAAACCTAGACATATAGTCATCGTCTAAAAGTCCAAGTTGCTTTCCATAGCGAGAGAGTCTCATATCTGCATTGTCTTCTCGTAAAAGTAGTCTATACTCTGCACGACTAGTAAACATACGATAAGGCTCTTTTGTTCCCTTAGTGACTAAGTCGTCTATGAGTACCCCAATATACGCTTCATCACGACGTAAAACAAAAGGCTCTTTACCTTGCATAGCAAGCGCGGCATTGATCCCTGCCATAAGCCCTTGTGCTGCTGCTTCTTCATATCCTGTGGTACCATTTATCTGTCCTGCAGTGTAAAGCCCTTTTACCTTCTTCGTCTCAAGTGTATGTTTAAGGTCTGTAGGTTGAATGTAGTCATACTCTATGGCATAACCATAACGTACGATTTTTGCATTTTCCATCCCTTCTACTGACTGTATCATCTCTAACTGTACATCTATAGGTAAAGAAGTACTCATACCATTAATATAATACTCCGTCTCATCCATCGTTTGAGGTTCAACAAATATTTGATGACGTGGTCTGTCTCTAAAACGGTTAATCTTATCTTCTATACTTGGACAATATCGAGGACCTACACCCTCTATCTGACCAGAGAACATTGGCGCTCTGTAGAAATTAGACTCTATAATCTCATGTGTCGTTTCATTCGTATAGGTCACATAACAGGGTAACTGTATAGGGTTAAATGTACTTTTATCTGTACGAAATGAAAATGGTGGAGCTGGTGTATCCCCAGGTTGTACTTCCATTACATCAATATTGACAGACTTTGCATCTATGCGGGCACATGTTCCTGTCTTAAGACGTCCAATATTAAGTCCTAAACTTTTGAGATACTCAGCCAATTCCACAGAAGCAAACTCCCCTTGACGACCTGCTACTTGCTGTTTATCACCTATATGAATAAGTCCATTTAAGAATGTCCCCGCAGTGATAACTACCTTAGATGCTTTATAGGTATTTCCCAGTTGTGTGGTCACACCTGTCACTTCACCCTCAACGACAACAAGTCCATCGGCTATCTCTTGTTTAACATCTAGATTTTTAGTATTGAGTACCACATTACGCATGTACAGACGATACTGATCCATGTCTATTTGTGCACGTGTTCCTCTTACTGCGGGCCCTTTAGAAGCATTAAGTGTTCTAAACTGTATACCCGTCTTATCTGTACATATGCCCATCTCACCACCAAGCGCATCTACTTCGCGTACCAAGTGACCTTTAGCAAGTCCACCAATGGCAGGGTTACATGAGCTAGCACCTATCTGTTCTGCTAAAATGGTAATAAGCAGTGTTTTTACACCCATACGAGCTGAAGCTAAAGATGCTTCTATCCCTGCATGTCCACCACCAATTACTATGACATCATAATTCATTTTTTACCTCGAAATGCTACGTATATAACGTAACGCAAATTTTTGCTATAATTAGCGAATTATATCTAAAAAATGGAGCATCATGTTTACAGGTCTCATACGTGAAATTGCCACTGTTAAAAGCTACCAAAATAACATCTTAAGTATCAAATCAAAACATAAAGCAAAACTTGGAGACTCCATTGCCATTAATGGTGTGTGTCTTACAGTCATCAAAGTACATTCTGATGGCTTTGATTTGGAACTTGCAGATGAAACACGTAGTATCATAGATGAAAGTAAAATTTCTGGACAAGTACATATAGAGCCTGCCATGATGATGAACGACCGTTTTGAAGGACATATTGTCCAAGGGCACGTAGATTGTGTAGGAACGGTGGGTCAAATTATCCCTAGGGAAAATGCCACAGACTTTATCATCACTGTGGAGAAAAAGTACATTGCTCACATTATCCCTAAAGGTTCCATCACCATAGATGGCATCTCTCTTACAGTCAATGATGTTGGAAGCGACAATTTTAGACTCACCATCATCCCTCATACACTCAAAGAGACTTTGATGAAAAATTATAAAGTAGGCACAAAACTTAACATAGAAACAGATGTCTTTGCCAGATATATAGACCATATACTAGCACATAGAAGCAGTAACAAATCAATGTCATGGGATGATATAGATAACATGCAAATGAGTTACTAGTGAATATCTACGACTACCTCACTCCAAAAAATGGTGAAACATTCACCAGCCTACTTGAACACAAAAATATCAAAATCAATCGTATTATCAGTTCATCAGATGTGAAACATATAGAATATATTCAAGAGGAAGATGAGTGGTTATTTTTGCTTGAAGGTGAAGCTACCCTCCTCATAGAAAATGAAGAGAAAACACTTACTAAGGGTGAGACACTTTTTATCCCTGCTAAAGTGCCTCATACTGTTTTAAAAACTAGCAATGGTACAGTTTGGTTAACTGTGCATATTTTCTAAATAATCCTTATCTTTCATACTTCGAGCTTCAGTATTACGAATCTTTTTCAATTCCATATCTATATACTCTAAATCTTCCAACATTTGTAATGAGGCTACCGTAGAGTAACGCATGAGTTCTGCTCGGTGTATAAAAATAGAAAAGCCATTTTCATAGAGTCCTAAACGTATGGCTGCTGCGGTTGAGTAAGTAGTGAGTATGGCATCGTCATTACAAATGGCTCTTACATCTCTAAACCACTCATACGTCCATAGCAGAGGATTATGTGCAGGACTAAAGGCATCTTGATAGACGATGTCTATATGCTCTTCTATTTTAGTTATGCTTTCTCTTGCATCGCCTAAGAGTATTTCTATTTTAAACTGTTCATCTTCATAAAATAAATTTTGAGATATCGCATGTATAATAGGTTTGATACTCTCAAACTCTGATGGAAAATCAAAAGTATCTAATGAACGTACAAGCCCCTCATCAAATTCTGGAGAGAGTATGTGTACTTTGGTTTTGATATTATGTTTTTTAATGTAGTAGAGAGTGGCAAAAGTGTTATAGCCCAAACCAAAACAGATGTCTAAAATAGTAAGTGTGTCTTTGTGGGATTTAAGAGAAAAAGAGGGCTTTACATGTTTTTCTAAACTTTCATGTAGTGCACCATCTTTAGTAGAGTGATACGGTTCGTCAAACTCTTTGGAGTAGAGTGTATTGCTGCCATCTTCACAAAGTACAAGCTCTTTTTGAGCTCTTAACGTTTCATCATACATCACGTTTTCTAAAATGCCAACTCGTCTATCTCTCGAAATCTAAATGCAGCGATGAGTTCATCTATCTGTTTTTCTTCACGTCTCACTAAACAAAAAAGACCTTCATTAATGAAGTCAAGCGCATCTTCATCATGATTATCTAAAATCACATGGTCAATGAAGTCTACGCCTGTATTTTGCCAATCATCATGAAAAGTTGGCTCAATACTATCCGAATCCAAATCTACCAATGCCCATTTTTTAACATCTGACAAAGGAACTACTGTTGATTCTAAGCCCTTTTCTTCTATTACTGGGATGATAATAAACATTATTTATTTGCCTCTTTGAGTTGTTTTTTAGACATTTTAAGTTTTTTATTATTCATTTTACCAATACCACTATTTATGATTTTATCAGCAATAAGTTGTGCCTCACCAAGTGAATGCATTTTATATGTACCACACTGGTAAAGATTGAGTTCTGGAATATCCTTTTCACTTTTTACGTTTAGTACATCTTCCATAGATTTTTTCCATGCTTTAGCCACCTTTTTTGCTTTTGGATTACCAAGAAGTGACATATAGAAACCTGTACGACATCCCATTGGTGAAAGGTCGATAATTTCTACATTTTTATCATTAAGATGATCTCTCATAAATCCTGCAAATAAATGTTCTAACGTGTGAATACCACGTTCAGGAAGAATCTCTTCATTGGGTACACAAAAACGCAAATCAAATACGGTAATATCATCTCCACTTGGTGTACTCATCGTTTTAGCAACTCTCACTGCTGGAGCTATCATCTTTGTATGGTCTACTGTAAAACTGTCTAATAATGGCATAGTATTTCCTTTAAATATAATTTTGATTATAGCGTTTTTAATTCAGAAATATATTATTGTACTAAGAGTTTAAAGATTTGTTTTTATTTTGTGTTAGATTTGTTCAAGAAAAATATTAGATGGGATAGAAAATCTCAGATTTGGTGCATATTTTGCTTTAGCAAAGAAGTTTACAAAGGAGCGTTTATAGTACGTGACTGCAGGAAAATTCTGCAGTCTAAAGTGAAAGATGTGCCGAAGCTGAGCTTTTATACTCTTGCTTCTTCACGGCGTTGTAATCTAGCCCAATCTTGATCAATATCAGATTGAATTTTTTCAATAATATGTTTATATTCTGGTTTAAACAAGTGCTTGTAACGTCCTTGTGCACCAAGGTAGTCTTCAACAGGAAGAACATTTTTTGGTCTGTAAAGAATGTTAAGCTCATGCCCATCAATAATTTCATACATTGGGAACATGAGTGAATCTACTGCTAAGTCAGTGATAGCGATAGTATCTTTTGGCTCAAATTTCCACTCTGTACAACATGGAGAAACAGTGTTAATGAAACAAGGTCCTTCAGTCTCTAGTGCTTTTTGGAAACCTTTAGCCATCATTTTCCACTTATTTGGAGAAAGTTGTGCAACATAAGGAGAACCATGTGCTGCCATGATAGAAACGATATCTTTTTTCTTCTCTTTTTTACCATAAGAGTGTGTACCAGCAACAGATGTTGAAGTAGTAGCACCAATAGGTGTTGCAGATGATCTTTGTCCACCTGTGTTTGCATAATTCTCATTATCTAAACAAATGTATGTAAAGTCATGTTGTCTTTCAAATGCACCAGAAAGCCATTGGAAACCAATATCAAAAGTAGATCCGTCACCACCAAATGCTACAAATTTAACTGGAGCATCGTTGTCTTTAAGTGTACCTTTTTTCTTTCTTACTTTATGCATTACCTGTGCAGCAGACACTGAAGTTGCAGCATTTTCAAACCCGATGTGGATCCAAGATGTATCCCATGAAGTAAATGGATAAACTGCTGTTGATACTTCAAGACATCCTGTATTTGAAGAGACAACTAAGTTATCATCTGTACAGTTCATAAGCTCTCTAACAATCATAGAGTGCGCACAACCAGGACAGAGAGTATGTGCACCCTCAAATCTATCGTTATTTGTTGAAAATTCTTTGAGGTTTTTTATTGATGTAATTGCCATCTTTAATTCCTTTCTGTCTTAAAGAAACCAAGTTTTGGTCCTCTAAGATTTGTAAATTGCTGGATGTCTGTTGTAATATGTCCAGCATCTGCATTTGCTTGTTGCTCTTTGAAAATTGTTTTAAGATTCTCAATAGAAATATCTCTACCACCTAAACCATAAATATAGTTTGTTACTAGTGGTCTTGACTTAGAAGTCATCATCGCTGCTGCTACTTCGTTGTAGAATGCACCCATAGCTCCACCTGGAGACGAACGGTCAGTTACAGCAATTGATTTACAGTTTCTAAGCACTTCTCTTACTTCTTCATAAGGGAAAGGTCTAAATACTCTAATAGCAACAACACCTGCTTTAATACCTTCTTTTCTCATCTCTTTAGCTGCAACTCTAGCAGACTCTACAGTTGTACCAAGCCCAATAATACATACATCAGCATCTTCCATGTCGTAAGATTCGATTCTCTTGTATTCTCTACCTGAAAGTGCTTTAAATTCAGCGAATACTTCTTCAATAACAGGTACTGAATCCATAATTGCTTTGTGTTGTTTTGCTTTATGCTCAAAGTGCCAATCTTCTTCTGTTTGCGCACCATATGTTACAGGTCTTGAGAAGTCAAGCATGTCATCAACCGGATCAATAGTCCCAACAAATTTAGCTGCTGCTTCATTTGATAAAGGATATACATTTTGCGCTGTGTGAGAGGTAATAAATCCATCTTGGTGAACCATCATTGGTAATCTTACAGAATGATTTTCAGCAATCTTAAATGCACATAGTGCAAGGTCATACGCCTCTTGCGCATTAAATGCAGACATTTGTAACCAACCAGAATCACGTCCAAGGTACATGTCTGCATGGTCACCACGTACGTTTAGTGGTGCAGCAAGCGCACGGTTAACAACGTTAAGTACGATTGGAAGTCTCATACCAGATGCCTGATAAAGTACCTCAACCATAAGTGCAAAACCTTGTGATGATGTAGCAGTTGCTACACGCCCACCAGCTGCTGATGCACCAATACAACCTGACATTGCAGCGTGCTCAGACTCAACCATAATAAATTCACCATCGATATAACCATTACCAACATATGAACCATAGTTTTCAACAATAGGTGTTGATGGTGTAATAGGATATGCTACAACAACATCTACATCTGCTTGTCTTAGTGCTTGAGACGCAGCATAGTTACCATCCCAAACTTCTCTTTCATTTACTTCAAATTCTACTGCCATTGCGTACCCTTATTTCTTTTCTTTTTTCTTTTTTTCAGGCCATGAAGCAAGTGCCTCGCCGATATCTTCATACTCACTAAACATAAGAAGTGATTTAGGGTTCGTAGGACATACTTCCACACAAACCTCACACCCTTTACAGTGATCATAGTCAATTCCTAACATCTGCTTATCTCTTGATAAGATAGATGAATCTGGACACCATACCCAACAGTTTTGACAGTCAATACAAACGTCAATGTTGAATACAGGCTTTATAACTCTCCAAGAAGCAACAGATGCTGTATAGGAGTTGTAACCAGAGTAGTCTCTTTCTTCTGCTTTTTTGTTAGCAATACCTGTAGCATCACCATCAAATGAAGGAAGTACAGATCCTTGCGTTACTTCATCCCAACCAAGAAGATCAAAACCACCTTCAAGTTGACTTTGTCCTCTATTTGCATTTGCTTTTAACTTTAAATCTTGTTGTTCTACTGACATTAATTACCCTTCTCTACTTAACTTCATTGTATGCTCTGGTAATTGCTTCCATGTTAGCATCAATAATTTTTTGTGGGAACTTTTTAAGTACTCTTTTCATGTTCTCCAAGAAATAATCTAATTCAAACATTCCCGAAATTTTAACAAATGCACCAAGCATTGGTGAATTTGGCATAGATCTCTTAATTGTATCGAGTGAAATTTGTACACAGTCTACTACAAATACTCTATCTTCTTTACCTTTGAGTGCAGGGATACCTGCAATTAACTCTTCTTTTGAAAGATGTGAAGTAATGATATACTTTGTTGACTCTTTCTCATTGACTTCAATGTTATCTGTAAATGCCAATGCAGGATCAATTACAAGTACATAATCAGGGTTCATAAATTTAGCATGGTCAAAAATCTGCTCATCAGAAATTCTATTATATGCTCTTAGTGCTGCCCCTCTTTTTGCAGAACCATACAAAGCAAATGCTTGTACTTCTTTCCCTGTTGTTGCAACAACATCGCCTAGTCCTTTAGCACCAGATACGGCACCTTGACCAGCACGGCTGTGCCATCTAATCTCTGTCATAATATCTCCTATGTAAATGTATAAAACCCACTGAACTAATTAGACATGTAACGCTCTAGCTATTTCAGTAGGTTCTACAGTAATATTTTTCCTATTGTAATGCCCACACTCTTAAACGGTGTTGAAATTATAATATTTTCAACACTATGCTATTTGTTTGCTATAAATCGCACGGCTTCCAGTGCATTTTGATAGATATTATCAGTACAATTCTCTAAACTTTCCACTGTACCATAACCACAAGTAACGCCTACAGAACCGACATTTGCAGACTTCGCTGCAAGCATATCCATACAAGTATCCCCTATCATCCAAATATCATTTGTATCACTTGGTAACTTTGCAAGTGCTTTTTGTATGGGTTCAGGGTTTGGTTTAGGATTTATCACATCTTCTCTGCCTATAAGTACTTCAAAATAAGACATTAGCCCCATGTGTTCGAGTAGCTCTATAGAATATTTTGCAGTTTTAGTGGTCACCACGCCCAATATGGCGTATTTAGAAGCCAATTCTACCGCCTCTTTTGCCTCAGATAAGAGTACTGTTTTTGCACATGAGATTTCTCTATAATGCATCTTATAGGCATCTACATAAGCATCTACCTCTTCCTTAGCAACACCCAAAGTAGGAAACATCACATCAAGAGGATGTCCTATTTCTGCTTCTATTAATTTATCTTCAGGCACTACTTGTCCAAAGGTCTTAAAGGCTACGCCAAAACTCTCTAAAATCGCTTCTGTTGAATCAATAAGTGTACCGTCTAAATCAAATAATATTATCATGTTTTTTTCTTTTTTCTTTCTTTATTTTTGGATCAGGATTAAATTTCATAATGGTGATAATAGGAACTACTAAACCTACAACAATAGCTACCCACAATAATAATCCCAAATCGTCATAATTAGCAGGGGTAACCACTACCCCATTTTCTTTTATTTCACGGGTCAGTACAAAAATCTTATTGAGGTACTTACTAAAAAGTCCAGAAGCAGAAAGTGCTATATTCATTAACGATGCCATTAAAGCAAACCATGTTCCTTTTTTACCCTTAGGTGCATATACCGCAACAAGCGTTAGCATTAATACGCCTGCAATATAATCAAAAGGAGAAGCAACGGCAGTATCTACTATAGCCACCGTACGGGCATCAAGTCCTAGCATCGTATGAATGTTATAATACATTGCAAGTATAGGTAAGGATAAAAGACTTCCTATAACCGTCAGCCAAATAAGTACTTTTCCTATAGATTGATTGATAATATATTTAGAACTTATCCACATACCAACAAGCGCAAGTGCCGCACCAATCTGTCCCAACGTTCCAAAGAAAGCTTTATCAAATCCTAAAACATCTATTTCCCACCATGATAAAGCAGGTCCAACAGAAGGCATAGCACGATAAACAAAAATGACAATCATCGCCATCTGAATATGCTTTACGGTATCTTTATCTAAATCTTCAATCAATGTACTGAGCATATAAAGTACCACGCCTAAGGAAACTACAAAGACTATTTCTTGAGAGTAAGGTACCTCGTTATACCCAATGAGTACTACAAAAATGGCAAAAAGAAAACCACCGAAAAATATCTGTTTGTTCAAAGGAGAAGAAGGTACAGGATTTAGCCGTACTAAACTGACCCCTATTATAGAAAGTAAAGGAATAAAAAGTGAAAGTTTAAACATCGTTTCATAAGAATAAATCTCTGCCAACCAACCCTTGATACCTGAAACTGCAAAAATAGCCAAACCTAAAGAAAGCCGTGCAAGTACCTGTATCATGGCAAGTTCTTTTTTAACATCCTCGTCACTCTGGTTGTTATCAACCACTTCTGTACTCATGGTATCAGCAACAACATCTTGCATCACAAACCCCACAACCATGATCACTGAAGCAAAAATATAGACTTTTTCTTTTGCATAGACGGCAAGCCAAGATGCGTTTGAAACTAAACCTATCATCAGAATTGTACCAATCAGCATCAACAATGCACCGATGTAGACATAAATTTTACGGTTCGAGCCAAAAAGAGTAAAAGAGTCTACCATTTGACCAAATATCATTTTAATCGTCCATGGCACAGTAAGCCAAACGCCTAAGGAGATAAGGTTCTCTGCAGAGAGGCTCAGTTGTTCTTTTACCCAAAAAGTCTCCGCAACAGCAGTGAATCCACTAGCACCATAGGCAAAATAAATAAGTAGTAATGGTACATAACGCATCTTGATAGCACGTATGGGAGTCATAAGAAGATCGACAATATTCATCTTCATCCTTCAGTCAAATAATTTATTTTGCAAAATAGTAACATACTTTCATTAGAAAATGCGTTAGAAGGGCTAACTCATACTTTTTTACTCCTCTTATCATCAATAATACTTATTGTATCAATCATATTTTTTATATGTATTTACAATTCAGTTTATACGTCATTTATAGGATTTTTAAATATTCATTATAAATATTATAAATTTTAATAATCCTTTAAATATTGATGTCTTAGAATGAATAGAATTAAATTTTAAATACATATAAAGAAGGAAAGTAATGGCACGATTGGTAATTATGGGTGGTGGAGTCTCGGGACACACTACTGCAACATTTGCAAAAAAATGGCTTGGCAATGATCACGAAGTTGTCGTGGTTACACCAAATTCACAATGGAACTGGATTCCATCTAACATCTGGGTAGGTGTAGGACAAATGCAAAAGAAAGATGTTGTCTTTCCTCTGGCTCCTATCTATTCAAAAGCTGGTATAGACTACAGACAAGCACTTGCTACGGAAATACATCCAAATGGTAAAGAAGGCTCTGATAAACCTTTTATTATGATCGAATCGACAAAAGAAGGTGAAGCAGGGAAAACAGAAGAGCTGGAGTACGACTATCTTGTCAATGCAACAGGTCCTAAACTTAACTTCGATGCGACACCAGGACTTGGTAACGGGAAAGGTGAACTTGGCGGGCATACAGTATCAGTATGTACAGCAGATCACGCAGTACACGCAAACCTAGAACTTAAACAAATTTTTGAAAAAGCCAAAAAAGGTGAAAGACAAAAAATTCTTGTCGGAACTGGTCATGGTATGTGTACGTGTCAAGGTGCAGCATTTGAGTATATCTTTAACATTGAGCATGAAGCTAAAAAAGCTGGCGTAAGAGATATGATAGATATCAAATGGATTTCAAACGAAGCATTCCTTGGTGACTTTGGTATGGGTGGTCTTCACATGAAAGTTGGAGGATACGCAGTATCTTCAAAACTTTTTGCTGAGTCACTGTATGCAGAGAGAGATGTAGAATGGATTATCGGGGCACATACTTCTAAAGTGGAAGATGGAAAAATAGAATATGAACTACTAGATGGTACGATGCATGAAGAAACATTTGACTTTGCAATGCTTATCCCTCCATTTGCTGGTGTTGGATTTAAAGCCTATGACAAAGATGGTTCAGACATCACAGATGTACTTTTTGCTCCAAATGGATTTATGAAAGTAGATGCAAAATATGATGCAGGTGCCTATGAAAACTGGAAAGCATCTGACTGGCCAGAGACATACCAAAACCCAACATTTGACAACATCTTTGCGGCAGGTATCGCTTTTGCACCACCACACCTTATCTCTAAGCCAATGAGTTCTCCAAACGGTACACCGATTAACCCTACACCACCTAGAACAGGTATGCCTGCAGGTATCATAGGTAAAGCGGTTGCTCACTCTGTTTGTGATATGATTAAGAATGGTAAAGAAAATGCTCACTTACATAAAGCTTCTATGGCTGAAATGGGTGCAGCATGTGTAGCAAGTGCTGGTAAAGGTATCTTAGATGGTACAGCTGCTGCGATGACTGTGTACCCTGTAGTACCTGACTTTGAAAAATACCCAGGAACTGGACGTGACACAGACTATACCTTCGGTGAAATTGGTCTTGCAGGACACTGGATTAAACATATCTTACACCATATGTTTATCTACAAAGCAAAACTCAAGCCAGGTTGGACGCTTATCCCAGAATAAGCCCAGCTATTACAACACAGATAACTAAAAGGAGAAACCTATGAAACATGAAGAAGAAAACTTTGCAAAGAGTGACCAATTTAACTTAACTATGATTCCCGGATCTTTTGCACGTAAAATGAGAACGTGTAAAATCTGGCAACTCTTTAGATTTATGGTGATTAACATCAAAATGTTAATCGTTGTAAGTAAAAGTCACTAGACTTTTTGTACCCTAAATTTCTAGGGTACAAACAAACTTTTATTCTATTTTTACTATTAAACCTAAAAATAACATAAGCGTTTTAAAGAGACTCCCATGATTAAACAGATTATCCAATACCCAACTATGCCTGGTCAAGCGTTTGATGGTGTAGTACGTCATTATGATGAAGCACTCTACACATTACTACAAGACCTCAAAGATACCATTGCAGAAAATAACCTTGAAGGACTGGCAGCCTATCAGATTGGCTCACCTTATACAGTCATTGTTATCAAAGATGGAAATGATTTTTTAGAAATCATTAACCCTATTATCATCACCAAAGAAGGCTCTGTGACACCTATAGAGAAAACAGCATACTACCCTAACCTCACAGCCAAAACAAAACGTTATGAGAAAATAAAACTTATGTATGAAGGTAGAAAAGGAAAACAACATTTTCTTACAGCAGTGGGTGATTTAGCCATACTTATTCAACGCAAAACCGACTACCTGTTGGGTTCAGACTTTAGAGTACGCATGAATGAAGAAGAAAAACGTCTTTTTGATGCCAAGTTAGAGAGTAATTCAAACCATGTCACACAAGAAAGCTGTCCAAGCTCAGAACCAAGTAGTATTAAAAATATACTACGTCTCATTACTATGACACTCATATTCGGTGCTATATGTTCGCTACTAGGACTATTTGTATCAGATAGTTTACTAGGGACACTACATCGTATAGAAAATTATTTAATGTTATTTATATTACTAAGTATCGTTGTTTATGTTTTTGTGGCTAAATATGAAGGTAAAAAATACAGTCACTGTACTTCTTGTCAGATAGGTAATATTCTAGGAACAGCCTTCATTCAGTCTATCAGACTAAGCTTACTTGCAGTGGCTAATTACTTTGTTTTTTAGTCACCAACAAGGGTAACATACCAAAATACGATAAGGTTCCAAATGCCTGATCTATCTTAGCATCAGGTTTAATCTCAAGTATCATCTGCTTAATCACCTCATCCTCCAAATCACCCATATAAGTACCCTCACCATGGTTTTCTTTATAGAGTTTTACTAAGCGGTGTGTGGGTTTGTTTTCTTCATGTTTCCATATGGTCATAGTATTTCCTATTGTCTTTTTTCTTAAAATTCATCTTTTATTTTATAAAGTATATAAAATGCAAATATAGCTGATACAACAGAATTAATAATAATCCACACCATATCTCCATTTGTAGGCATCACCGTGAGACTTTCTCCCAATCGTGGGTCAGAGTAACAACCTAAAAAAGTAAAAATTTTATCTATAACCAAATAAGTAAAATACATAATCACATTAAATAAAATAAAATGTGTAAATTTTGACATATTTTCTTCTTTTTGAAGTTAAAGTAATAGAGTATAGCTTAGTGGGGTTAATGATACTGTGTTGTGAGTGAATAAAGTTTTGCAAGAGAAAAACTCTTGCAAAAGTAGGTAAAAGCCTCGAAAGAGACTTTGCAAAAAGAGAGTACCTCCGAAGAGATTTTCCAAAGACAAACTTTGGGAAAAGATAACCTATCTTTTTGAGAATTGTGGAGAACGTCTCGCTTTTTTCTTACCTGGTTTCTTACGCTCAACAACTCTAGAGTCACGAGTAAGAAGACCTTCAGGCTTAAGGATAGCTCTAAATGTTGGTTCAAATTCTACCAACGCTTTAGTGATACCATGTTTTAAAGCATCTGCTTGAGCAGCATAACCACCACCAAGTGTAG
>Ga0256824_10000335_pt1 | contig 17795 bp, 17 predicted proteins | sample CV67metaG_FD_191570 | JGI IMG/M metagenome (GOLD analysis project Ga0256824, IMG submission 191570) | Hydrothermal vent microbial communities from East Pacific Rise, Pacific Ocean - CV67 | ecosystem: Environmental > Aquatic > Marine > Hydrothermal vents | place: Pacific Ocean: East Pacific Rise...
CCACGAAGTTCGATATTTACGAGATAACAAGTAAAATGGAATGTTAGAGATACGTTTGTTACCAGCTTTATCTTCGGCTATAATATTGGCTGTAAAGTTCTCTTTGCTGTAAGGCCACACAAGAAGTGTCGCGTAGTAGCCCTCTTTTTTATAGGGTTGTGCCTTAAACCTATTGCCCCCTGCTTCAACATAAAAACTTTTCAAAGCTTTGTCTTTTACCTGAAAAACAACCAATCCAACGCCACCGCGTGTTACAGAATAAGAGTTTGATAATATGTTAATATCTGGACGTTTATAGTCAACTTCCACATTAATCACTTTAATCGTGCTATTCCCCTGAAAAAAGTTCCAGTTACTCTTGTCATTTACCTCGACAATTAGCTGTAGTTTCTTAGCTCTTGGATCCAACCTTACCCCATCGATAACTTTTTTAGGGTAGACAATGCTTAATATTTTCTCTTGAGTATTTTCTGTAATAACCTCGTTGGCAACAACAAGCTTATTTGCACCATCATTAACCTGAACTCGATATGATTTTAAAGCACTATCATCGGCTATTCTAATTTTTAAGGGGTCTTTTCTGTTCCAGTAGATAAACTCATCGCTTTTAACCATCGGTGCATTACGTTCAAACCCTTGTGATGTAAAAACATAAGCTCCCGCACCAATCAGAAGCCCTAAAATAATTATTCCCAAACTATTGGAATTTTTTCTTCTACCGTAACTACGTCTTCTACGCATCTAATAATCCTCTCTCTTTTATCTCTTTTTTTATTAATATTTTCAAATGTTCCATTGTTGTATTTTCTCTTTCAAACCCTGAAGTATTAGTGTCTCCAGCACCACCCAAATGGGTAGCCAAACCCAAAACATCTATCTTTTTGCTTCTAAATGAAACACGAATAAACCTATCATCTATCTGAATTAAGAGAATAGCAATCTCTACCGTTGCCAATGAAATAGCATGCTCTATAATTCCAGCCATATCTGATAGATTTGCCCCTGCCTCTAGTATCTTCTCTCTGCTCGCATTTAAAATAGCCAATCTTCCAGCACAATGCAACTCCAGACTTCTTAAAGTCGATGTTAAAATACGCAAAGATGCCAAAGATTGACGCTGTTTAAGATTGTAGTGAACGGCTCTGCTATCAACTCCAAAACTTATCATCTCCGAGGCAATATCTAAAACCCTTTCCGAAAGATTTTGAATGGTAAAATATTGTGTATCTGAAACCAGTGCAGTATAAAGACAGGTCGCAATATCTTTTGTAATCGTTTGGTCATTTCTAAAGAGTTCATACACAACTTGCGACAGAGAAACCACATCAGAATCGACCAGATTCAAAGTACCAAAATGGGTATTGCTCATATGGTAATCAATGTTTATAATATCCCGTTGAGATAGATCAAAGCCAAGCTGATCTATATTTTCTACAGCACAGCTAATAATTAAGCTTTGATCGTAATTAATTTGATCTTTTATTTTAGAGTAATAAGGCAAAAAATCCAACTGCACAGGAGGGTTGCGATCTGGATTAACCAGCTCAACTTTTTTACCTAAATTTTTGAGAACTCCATAGATACCCAAAGCTGTAGCAATTGTGTCAGCATCGGGTTTAATATAGGTGATAATTGTAATCCTATCATATCTATCTATGATTTGTTGAACCTCTTTTAACATCAATCTTAACTACCCTACAATCTTCATAGAGAGATCAATCCAGTTGGCTTGATGAATGAGAGAACCCGAAGAGATCGCATCTACACCTGTCTTGGCAATCGCTTCAATTGTATCCAATCCAACATTGCCACTCGCCTCCAATAAAATATGTGGGAAATTACTATTTCGATAAGCAACAACCTCTCTAATCTGAGCATTAGACATGTTATCACACATCACAATATCAGCTCCTGCTTCCATCGCCTCTTTGACACCTGCAAGATCTTCACACTCTATTTCAACCTTCGACGTAAATGGAATTTTTTGACGAACCTCTTGCATGAACTCTTTCAAGTTATCAATCGTTTTTAAATGCGTATCTTTAAGCATCAGACAATCATCTAAACCCATTCTATGATTAATTCCACCGCCACAACGTACCGCATATTTTTCAAATTCACGCAGAAGAGGTCTTGTTTTTCTAGTATCTAAGAGCTTTACATCATAAGGTGCAAGAATCTTTACAAAATCTCCTGTTAATGTGGCAATGGAAGAAGCGTGCAAAGCAATATCCAAAATAGAACGCTCTAAAGACAAGAGAGTTTTTGAGTCTCCTGAAACAAGAAGAAGTTTCTCTCCTTTATCAAAATGCTCTCCATCTTCGACACACCACTCCAGTTGAAGATTATAGATCTTTGCTAAAACATCAATATACTCTTTTCCACCAAACAGACCATCACTCTTTGCAATAATATAAGCCTCTACCTCTTTAGCCTCAGAAATGCGAGCAAAAAGATCTCCACGACCAACATCTTCTGCTACAAGAGCTTCTATAAATTTATGTTTTAACAAGACTCTACCTTATGGGATTTAATTTTATCACGAATTATAACAGAGTGCTTATTATTTCTTAATAACTTTTTTATGATTTTTGCTATAATACACGTAATATAGGCGTTTTGTGAAAAAAACTATCACGCTTTTTTAAAAATAACTCATAAAGAACTCAAAGATGGCAATAAATCTAATAGCAAAAAATAAAAAAGCCTACCACGACTATGAAATACTTGAAAAATTTGAAGCAGGTATTGTCTTGTTAGGATCCGAAGTCAAAGCCCTGCGTGCCAAAAGAGCCAATCTCAACGATGCTTTTTGTCGTTTTATACAAGGAGAGCTTCACCTTATGAATGGGCATATAGCTCATCTAGAGACAACCAACAGAAACTTCTCTCGTGATACTAGAAGTCCAAGAAAGCTCTTATTACACAAAAAAGAGTTGGATAAACTCTTCGAAAAAATCTCTAAAGATGGCTATACCATTGTCCCCCTAATGCTCTATTTCAACGAACGAAATCTAGCCAAAGTCAGCATTGCTGTTTCCAAAGGGAAAAACCTACACGATAAACGAGAAACACTCAAAAGAAGAACACAACTAAGAGAAGCCCAACAAGCTATGAAAGATTATCGTTAAAAAAGAGTTTAACAACACTTTTAAAAACAGCATCAAGCCGTGCATCAATAACCAAATATTTTTGAGTTATAGGGTGTTTAAATGAGAGCCTACTTGCATGCAAAAGTAAACGGTGAACATCAAACTGATCGCGAAAGAGATTGTTATGCTCAGTACGCCCATATTTGGTATCACCCACAATAGGATGAAAAATATGTTTCAGGTGTCTTCGTAGCTGATGTTTTCTTCCTGTTTTGGGAAAGAGTTTAATCAAAGAGTAGCGTGCCACAGGATAGCGACTTACAGCATAAGGTAACTCAACAGTTCGAAGTCGTTCGTAATAGGTCTGAGCAGATTGTGGTGCAGGATTATCAGAGCGATCTCGATCTGCTTTTTTGTCCAAAATAACTTTAAGATCATAATCAATGAGCTCCTCATATTCAGTATAACCTCTTACCACTGCCATATACTCTTTTTTGACACGATGCTCTCGAAACTCCAAAGACAAAAGTTTGGCAACCTCAGAACTCAAAGCAAAAAGTAAAACCCCTGAAGTAGGCTTATCTAAACGATGCACAGGATAGACATACTGCCCTATCTGATCACGCACCATCTGTAGTGCAAATTCTGTTTCTCTTTTGTCAATTGGTGATTTATGGACAAGAAGACCCGATGGCTTATTGACCACAACAAGATATTCATCTTTGTATAAAATTTCTATCATATTTTTTGAAATACCACAATATTTTTATCAATAATATGACGCACAGTAAGCCCCATCTCTTCTGCCATAATATCAAAACTTTTAGGAGTAAAAAAACTGATATGTGTAATATCTCTTCTATACCACCAATTTAGAAAAGCTTCATCATCTTCAGGTGGAAACTGTGTCATTAAGATCAGATACCCTTTTGGATTCAATCTCTGAACCAAATCAAATAAAACTGCTTTAGGATCAGATAGATGTTCAAAAACTTCAGTCGAAGTAATCAGGTCATAACTGCGGTTAGCATCCAGACCATGAGGAAAGAAATAGAGATCGTAAATATCAACAATCAGCCCTCTCTGTTTCAAGATTTCAGCCAAAACAGGTGTATGTCCACAACCAAAATCCAACACCCTCTTTATCTCTGAGATATAAGGCAAAACTCCCTTCTCAATAAACGCTTCGAACATCTCGACATACCCTTTGCATTCAAAACTGTTATTGTGCTTTGCGTAATGTTTTTTTTCAGTTTTACTATCAGTTATAAACGCCTTATCCAAAGATACAAAACCACAATTAATACAACGATAATAACGTGATCCTCGCTTTATATCGGTCATGGTAGCTGTTTTGGCATGACAAATTTTACATAAATTCATCTATTTCCCCTCTAATTATTTTGATATTATACCCAATCATAAAATATACAATTATTTAACATAATAATATAGTTAATAACATTCAGACTATAAAAGTTAATAAAAAATATTTATATTTGTAATCAATATATCTTTTAAGTAAAAAAGTGTTAAAGTAATAAACACCAAAAAAAAGGAAAACTCAATGAAATTACTACTAAGCTTAATGGTTACAGCTTCGACAGTACTCTTTGCAGGAGGAAATATATTACCAATTCAAGCTAAAATAAAATATCAACCCATTATACAAAAGCAGAGCGGTTGTTATAAACCAAATGTTCAAAAATGTCCAAACTGTGTTGATGTTGCGGAAATTTGCCCAGATGATCCAAACCTACCTATTGTAGAGTCTGAACCATGTGAAGCCAATATAGGTCACTAAAAAGAGACAACCTCTTGCCATTATTATAATGGCAAATAGTTCATGTAAAGTGAAGGAAAATAGCTATAACACCCCAAAATTATCACTCCTCCAAACAAAAGATAAAATTTTAAATATGCCAAATTCTTTGCGATTAAAAACCCTCCAAATACACCTGCAATCAATCCACCAACATGTGCTGACATATCAATATTTGGAAAAATTAAACCGATAAAAAAGTTAATTACCAAAACAATTCCAAAGCTACGCATAAACTCCATAAATTCTCTCTGCATTCGACCACGATGCACAAAAGCCAAACCAGCCAAAGCACCAAAGATTCCAAATATTGCGCCACTTGCACCCACTGCCCAACCCACAGGATGCATATAGATCGATGCAAAACTGCCTATAAAAGCCGAAACAAAATAGAGACCAAGATAAGCACCAACTCCAAAAATTTTCTCAACCATTCGCCCAACCATATAGAGAGAGAGCATATTCATAACAATATGCATTGGACTGTTATGTAAAAAGATTGAAGAGATAATTCTATAGAACTCTCCTTCTATAATAATGTAATAACCATTCAATGCCCCCCACTGAAAAATAGTTTCATGTAGTTCGCTATTGCTCATTCCTACTATAAACACAAAGATATTAACTATAAGTAATGTATAGGTAATGGGAAATTTTTTAAACTTTTCGATAAGTTATCCTTTTTTATTTAATTTTTTATTTACCTGCTTAATCATAGCCAAAATCCCATAAATAACCCTATAAAAAAAAGGATTGAAAAAAGGAGAAGCAGGTAAAAAATCTTTTTAGAATAGAAAGAAAGAATCGAAAGAGCAAGATAGCTAGCCCCAAGCCATAAAGGAAGAGAGAACTCAAACGTTTGAGAAGTTAACGAAAAAAGATCAATAAGCAAACTATCAAAGAGGTCTCCAAAACCAATCAAGTGTAGACCTATGCTTATGGGGTAAAAGAGTGTAAAAGCCAATGATAAAAATGGCGACAGAAGCTGAAGAGGTGTTGTGATAAAAAAGAGCGTATGGACAATAGGTAGCATTAAAACAAAAATTAAAAATGAGATGAGAATACTCATAGCATATCGATTTAAATCTCTGAAATGGTAGAGTAGTAAAAAGATATACAACACCCCCAAAATGGAAAACCAAAATGCAAAAGAGAGTATCAATTTTGGAAAAATAACCAAAAGAAATGCAACCACCATGGTTAAAAATGAGAGACTAATAAGCTCAATTCCCAAAAGCAGAAAAATCCACCCCAACAACATCATCATATAGGAACGCAACAGTGAAGCTGGAGTATCCACAAACCAAAGATACCAAGCTAAAAGAGTCAAGACAATTAAACCAATATCAATCAAGTCAAAACGGTAAGGAGCATAGCGTTGTTGAAAAATACGATAGAGCGGTCGAAATAAAAAGAAGAGCAACGAAGAGAGAAGTGCCAAATGAAAACCGCTCAGTGCAATAAGATGACTAATCCCCAAAATAGAAACCTGAGAACGCATCTTTTTATCTAAAGGCTCAGCAAAATAGATCGCATTATAAAAAGTGGAGACCATGCTGTTTGCATGCTGATTCCGAATCCAATTCAATAGTTTAGATTTAACCCTATCATCAGGATAGATCTCATTGATCGTTGCATTGATAAATGAAGTTCCCAAATAGTCCACAAAGAGCATATCTTTGCGAGGAAAAAGCTTCATGCGAAGATATGGAGTGATCTCACTGGGTCTAATTTTTGTTCTAGAAAAAAAAGTTATATTCAATTGAGGTGCATAGAGTTTCATCACCGTATAGTAGCGATCATCACTCCATTTCTCATACGCCTGAATAACCTTTACATCCGTATAAAAGAAAGGTTTCATTTTAAAAATAGAGAAATCACCATAAAGAAGAAAGAGACGAATAGCCAGAAGCAGAAGAAGAAAAGATAAAGTCAACCAAAACTGCTTGAGTTTGACAAATAATTTTGGTTTTTCTAACATTCACTCTTAGCCAAAATTATGAGGCATATCAAAAGGTGTGCTGTTTATGTCAATCTCTGCTTGTGTAGACATATCGATATTTTCATTATATTCAGTCTCGTGAACAATGGCGTAATCCCCTTCTCTTTGTGCGTCTACAAAGCGAGTAAACTGCTTGTGAAAAATCAGTTTAACAGTTCCAGTTGGTCCATTTCGGTGTTTTCCAAGAATCAATTCTGTATCCTCTTCAAGCTTATTTTGAAACTTATTTTCATACTCTTTCCCATCGGCTTTGGCTTTCATCTCTTTCTCTTTTTCTGCTGCCTCACGATAGACATCATCACGATAAACAAACATAACAATATCTGCATCTTGCTCAATCGATCCACTCTCTCGTAGATCAGAAAGCATCGGTCGCTTGTTGTCTCGACTCTCTACACCACGGTTAAGCTGAGAGAGTGCTAAGATAGGAATTTCCAACTCTCTTGCTAGCTGTTTTAGACCTCTGGATATTTCAGAAATAACCTGCTGTCTTCCCTCTTTATTATCACCACTCATCAACTGAAGATAATCGATAATCGCCATCGATATTTCAGGGTGCTGACTCTTAAGTTTCCGTAGTTTTGAACGCACATGATGAATCGTTGCATAACCTCCATCATCGACAAAAAGTTTTCGCTGAGCCATGGTGTCACTTGCTTTGGTCAAGTTACTCCACTGCTCATCGGTCAAATCCCCTACTCTAAGTTTTTGAAGAGGAATCGAAGTCTCTGTGGAGAGCAATCGAAGCATAAGCTGTTCAGCTGGCATCTCCAAAGAGAAAAAGGCAACACCCTCACCACGCTCTATTGCTTTTTGGGTCATATTGAGAACCAAACTTGTTTTTCCCATCGCTGGACGTGCTGCAATAATAACCAAATCCCCTTTACCAAAACCGCTTGTTTTATCATTTAAGTTTTTAAAGCCTGTGTCGGTTCCAAGCAATTTGGAGTTACCCAATGATTTCAGACGCGTAATCTCTTCGATCATAGAGAGAGTAATCTCTTTGGACTCTCTGAAATCCTCACTGGTAGAGTTTTGTGTGATCTCATAAAGCTTTTTTTCAACCAGATTCATAATCTCATCAGTGGGAAGGTCATCCTCAATGGTTACTTTTTTGATTGTTGTTGCTAATGTTGCCAAAGCACGCTTGGTTGAACGTGCTTTTATCTCACTAATATAGGCATTTGTATTAGAGATCGCATTGGCAGATAAAATATCTAAAAGTGCCACCTCATCATAGTTTCCACCACTGTTAAGTTTTGTCTTTAAAAACTCTTCATCAATCGGCTTATCTTCTCTACTCAGATCTTCCATTGCCACAAAAAGATGCTGATGAAAAGGAAGATAAAAGTCATGAGGTATCAATTTTGAGGCGATCTCTTCAAAAATTTGTGGATCAAAAATAATCGCAGAGAGCACCGCCCTCTCGATATTTAAATTGTACATATTTTCACTCATTTTTCCTCCTTGGTTCTACTATTTATTCTGTTCTGCAAAAGCTTCAACTTCAGTTACAAAGCGATCAACAAGTTCGCTCTCTGGAAGATTTGCCACAACATCCCCTTTGACCATAACCAGCCCAGATCCTTTTCCAAAAGCAATGGCAACATCGGCATGTTTTGCTTCCCCAATAGCATTAACAACACATCCCATAACACTCACGTCCATCGGAGTTTTAATGTGTGCTGTCCGTTTTTCTACTTCAGCCACAGCAGAGACAAGATCCGCCTCAATACGCCCACAAGTTGGACAAGAGATAATATTTAAACCATCTTTCACACGACCCGAATCTTTTAGAATTGCTTTTCCAACTTTAATCTCCTCTTCCAGTTCTCCTGTTATCGAGATACGCATAGTATCGCCAATTCCATCAAGAAGCAAAGCACCCAAACCGATCGAAGATTTAATAGTTGCATGGAAGATAGTTCCCGCTTCAGTTACCCCTAGGTGGAAGGGATAGTGGTTTTTAGGGCGTAGCATTCTATAAGCATCAACCGTTCGATCAACATCCGAAGCTTTAAGTGAAACTTTTATATCAGTAAAGCCCAAATCTTCTAAAAACTTGATATTATACTCTGCACTAGCAACCATACCTTCGGCTGTTGCGCCATATTTCTGATCAAACTCTTTCTCTAAACTTCCAGCATTGACACCAATACGAATAGGAAGATTACGCTCTTGACACGCCTTAACAATCTCCTTAATTCGATTTTTTTCACCAATATTACCTGGATTAAAACGGATACAATCCACCCATTTTGCTGCTTCTAATGCAAGCTTATAGTTAAAATGTATGTCTGCGATAATAGGCAAAGAGACCTGCTCTTTTATCGCTTTTAACGCTAAAGCATCTTCCATTTTAGGAGTAGCCACACGCACCATATCTGCTCCTGCAAAATGCAAACGATTGATTTGATCGACTGTTTCAGCCACATTATGAGTATCAGAGTAGGTCATAGATTGTACAGAGATAGGAGCATCGCCACCAACAGCAACATCACCCACATAGATTTTTTTAGTTGGAATTCTTTCTTTCATAGTTCTTCTTTTGGATTGATTTTGATTAAGCCTTTTGGCATAGTGTGTTTATTTTTAGCTATTATTTAATGGTGCGTTGAAAACAGCACCTTACGAGTTTTTTCAATTGAATTCTACCAAAATAAAAAACATTTTATGTTAAATTTATTAAGAAAATTCCACAGGATCCATGTCAATTTCAATCGATGGATTATTTACAAAATGCAAAGCCCGTAATAGTGTACTTCGCTTCTTAGAACGCAGTAAAATATTAAAACGATACTTGTTTGCAATCCTCTCAATAGGTGCTTTTCCATGCCCAACAATCTCTATTTCCTTAAACGTTTTGAGCTGGGTAACGGTATTGAGTGTTATTTGTGAAGCACGATCCTCTCTGTTATGAGAAATTAAAACTCTCGCCAAACTTCTAAAGGGTGGATACATATCTTCTACAAAAAACTGCTCTCCTTTTAGAAATGCTTCATAGTCATTAAGATAGAGTTCAAAAAAATCTTGATTTGCTGATTGAATAATAATATCTGCACTTTTTGCCCTACCCGAGCGTCCTGCAATCTGAATAAGAAGGCTCATCGCTCGCTCTCTGGCTCGATAGTCACTTAGACCTAGAATATGATCAATTCCCAAAATAATACTAAGAGTAATATTGGCATAATCATGCCCTTTACTAAGCATCTGAGTCCCCAAAAGAAGATGACTCTCTTTCGACTCAAAACGTTGAAGTGCCTTTTTTAATTTGGAAGCGGTGGTGATGCTATCACGATCAAACTGCTCTACTACCATCTCTGGAATTGCCTGCTCAATTATCTCTTTTGCCTCAACCGTTCCCATCCGTTGACTGGTCAATGGAGTATGTCCACAGTGACTACAGACCTCACGAATTGCTTCAGTATAGTTGCAGTAGTGACACTTCAAATGCCTCACATTCCGATGAAGTGCCATCCCAACCGAACAGAAAGGACAGAGATGGGTTACACCACATTTTTGACAATAGAGATACTTAAAATTCCCTCGTGTAGGAACAAAAAGAAGTGACTGCTCTTCACTTTTAAAATTGTGATTCAGTCGCTTTATCATGCTATTATTCAAACTGGTTCCATCAACAAAAAAGTATCTTTTCTTGGTCTGAATAAAGGGTTTTGGAAGTCTAACAATATCATATTTATAATATGAGCTAAGGCTAGGAGTTGCCGATGCCAAAACCACTTTTGCTCCCATTTTATTGCCAATATAAACTGCCATATCCCGTGCGTGGTAGCGTGGTTTCATCATAGATTTATAACTGTCATCATGCTCTTCATCTACAATAATTAGACCCAGATTTTTTAATGGTGTAAAGAGTGCTGATCTAGCTCCTGCAACAATATCAACTTCTCCTGCATAGATCATCTCTAGATAGCGTTCTTTCTGTTTTTTGGTTAATTTAGAGTGCCACATAACCACCCGCTTACCAAAATATTTTTCCAATCGAGACTGCATCTGAGGAGTCAAAGATATTTCAGGGATTAAAAATATAGCCCTTTTCCCCTCTTCAATTGTTTTTGCCATTAAAGATATGAATACCTCTGTCTTCCCCGACCCTGTCACGCCAAAAAGAAGAGACCTATCTTTTTCCAAAATCTCTGCATATGCCTTCTGCTGATCTGATGATAATATTGGCAATTTAGAGGGTTTTGTTTCTGAAATATCTGTTTTCTTTATGAGAGTTCTTGCAAAACTAGGAAACGACGGCTTTAGCCTCGTCTTGTTCGGGGCTAAAGCCTCCGATTCCAAAGAGTTTGGCAAGATCTCTATTAGAGAGGCTTTCAGAAAAGGGATAAATAGCCCTAGGGCTTCGCCCAATGAAGAGAAATAGTAGGTTGATATAAATTTTGCAATCTCTATCTGTGTTTCACTATAGTATCTATCTCCAATGCTAAAAATTTCATAAGTTTTAAACTTTTCAGGCTTTTCAACGACCTTTAGAATCATCGCCAATTTGGTTTTTGAGTGAACAGGAACACTTACTAGTTCTCCAATGTTAATAGGGTTATTGAAATGATAAGTAAGGATGGGGGCAGAAGATCTAAGAAGCGTTACATGATAGTAGTAGATAAGAATCTCCTCAATAAAAAATTAAAGAGATTATAGCATAGTTAATCATCAGAAGTAATACCCAAAATCGAACAATGTCCAGAGTTGGCATGTGGTTGAATACAATTAAAACGTCCATTAATTAACTGAAATTTAATTGTATCTTCAGGAAGAACACAGCCCTTGGTTAGACAAAAAACTGTATGGCTTGCATCAATATAGCTCCAGTGATACTTTCCACTACTTGAAGGTTCAGGATACTCTAATACCAAAATATTGGTTTCCATAGATGGTGTACCTGTCCAGAAATGATTAAATACATTCGTTGCATCCCCCACACCTGTAATAGGTGTAAAATTTCCACTCAATATCCGTTTTTGTCTCTCGATGCTTAGTGCATTACGAACTGCACTTAACATTGTTGCACCTTTTGTAATCTCTGCATCATCACGTGTTGCTGCCAACCTTGGAACTGCCACACCTGCTAAAATTCCAATGACAACAATCACAAATACCAGCTCAATCAGTGTAAAAGCTTTTTTAATTTTTTTAATTCTTATAGTGTTCATAAAATATTCCTTTTAATTATCTTTTAACTCTTAAACCTGTAATAAAATGAGAAACACCTGCACCCATTTTCGCAAGATTTTTTTTCTCAAGAAGATCTCCCAAAGCACCATCAACAGTATCTATTTGTAAAGAAGAGGATATAGCATTAAAATTTACTTGTAAAGTTCCATTGATATTTAAACGAGAAAACTTAAAAGTAACAGCCCCGTCAGAAGGAGTCACATTTGGTTTAATATTATTACAAACATAATAATACTCTCCATCACTTCCATTATTGGTGATAGGTATTGTCTCATAAACATCAACATCACTCATCTCTTTCATGTCTAGAGAAAACTTTCCTTGAGAAGTGTAGTAACTAGATAAGTCTCGTATAAATATTGTAATGTCTTGAAGACAAAATGTAACTTTGGCATCATCTCTAGTCGTTGATAATCTAGGAAGAACAACACTTGATATAATTCCTATAATAACAATTATAAAAATAAATTCCATGATTGTGAAAGCTTTTTTACTCTTATACATATCAGTTCTTTAAAATTTATATTTTTAAACTTAATTTCAAATTCTAAGCTTAAAAATACAAACTCCCAAAAATTAATTTGGGAATCGAAAAAGGACTATCTTTTAACTCTAATTCCTGAAATTGAATGGTTATGATCAACATTTGCAGCAGCATCTGTAATATTTTTATTACCCAACATAATTCCAAGGTCTCCATCAACAGTTCCAGCTTGTACACTTTCAGACTGTGCAAGCATCACAACAACACTGTTACCGTTACCATCAACTACTCTATCAAATTCAAATGTTACAGCAGGAGTATTTGGATTATCACAAGCATAAGTATACTCTCCACCATCTCCATTTCCTACCATTTGCGTAACCTGAGTCATTTCAACATTGGTCATTGTTCTCATATCTGTTGAAAATGTTCCTTGAGAAGTATAAAATCCTGTTATATCTTTCATAAATGTAGTAACATCAGCAAGACATTGTGCAACTTTTGCATCATCTCTTGTTGCTGCCAATCTTGGGATAGCTACCGCTGCTAAAATACCAATAATAACGATTACAAAGATCAATTCGATCATTGTAAAACCTTTTTTAGTTTGAACATTGTTTGTATTTGTCATAAATACTCCTTAAATAGTTTAATAGTTCTTTTCTCTGTTTTTATGAACTGAAAGAATTATAAAACAAAAAAATAAATAAATAACTTAATTTATTTATTTATTTTAAAAAAACTTTAATATTAAAGAGTCTTACCCTCGTTATTCAATCCATTGTTAACCATAAATGTTTTAATTTGTTCTTCATTATCGAAATTTTTTTTCATCGCTTTTAAATAGAGTTGGAGAAGCTTTGTTGGTTCACTATCCCTATTGGAAACAACATTATTATCAAAAAGATCTTGCTTAATATACTGTGCAAAAGCATCGTCCAGTTCAACATCGAACCGCCTTCCTGCCACACTAAAAACAACTTTCTCCATGCAAACTCCTTTATATTTCGTTATGATTATAGCAATTATTACATAATTAATGTATAATTAATAGATATAATGTATCATTTAATATTATCAAAAAGGAGAAGTCTTGGCTTTACTAGATAAGTTACTGCAAAAAATTGAATATATTTTGAAACGACAGCAAGAGCTTGAAGCTGAAAACCTAAGACTCAGAGAAGAGATCTATACATTGAAACAAGCCGAAGAGATACGACTAACGCTTAAGCGAGAAGAAGAAAATAATATTCAAGAGCTTACTTCAAAACTAGAGAAACTCCTCTCTGCATAAACAGTCATGCCCATATTTCAACTATCTACCCCCTATCAACCAGCAGGAGATCAACCTTCTGCCATTAAATCCCTTGTCAAATCAATAAAACAAGGCAATCGCTATCAAACCCTCTGGGGTGTAACGGGATCTGGAAAAACCTACACCATGGCAAAGGTGATCGAAGCAACTCAGAAGCCTACCCTTATTATGACCCATAATAAAACTTTAGCCGCACAACTCTATTCGGAATTTAAAAGTTTTTTTCCCAACAATCACGTAGAGTATTTTATTAGCTATTATGACTACTACCAACCCGAAGCTTATATTCCAAGACAAGACCTTTTTATTGAGAAAGACTCTTCCATTAATGAAGAGCTTGAACGCTTACGACTCTCTACAACTGCCTCTCTTCTGAGCCATAATGATGTTATTGTAATTGCCTCAGTTTCAGCAAATTACGGTTTAGGTAGCCCTGAAGATTATAAAAGTATTGTTCAAGAGCTTGTTATAGGTGAAGAGTATGCACAAAAAGCACTTCTACTTAAATTTGTAGAGATGGGTTATAGAAGAAATGATGAGTTTTTTGACCGTGGAAATTTCAGAGTAAATGGAGAAGTTATTGACATCTATCCTGCCTACAATGAAGAGTTTGCTATTCGTATTGAGTTTTTTGCTGATGAGATTGAAGATATTTATAGTTTTAATACCCTCACAGGAGAGAAAATAGAGCGGTTTAATGAGGCAACTATCTACTCTGCCAATCAATTTATTGTCTCTCAAGAGAAGTTAGCTTTTGCAGTTAAAACCATCGAAGAGGAGTTGGATCAACGTCTTGCTTACTATAAAAAAGAGAATAAAATAGCAGAATACAACCGTTTGAAACAACGTGTTGAGTTTGATCTAGAGATGATCCAAGCCACAGGAATGTGTAAAGGAATTGAAAACTACTCACGACATCTTACCCAAAAAAAAGAGGGAGAAACCCCTTTTACCATGATGGATTACTTTGAAGCAATGCAGAAGGATTATCTTGTGATTGTGGATGAGTCTCATGTCTCACTCTCTCAGTTTCGTGGCATGTATGCAGGAGATAGAAGCCGTAAAGAGGTTTTGGTGGAACATGGATTTCGACTCCCCTCTGCACTGGACAATCGTCCTTTGATGTTTGATGAGTATATCAACAAAGCACCCCATTTTCTTTTTGTCTCTGCCACACCAAAAGAGTTAGAGATAGAGATCTCCTCTGTTGTAGCAAAACAGGTAGTACGACCAACAGGTCTGCTCGATCCACCAATAGAAGTGATACCCAGCACCTATCAAGTTGAAAACCTATTTGATAAAATAAAAGAAGTGGTCAAGAAAAAAGAGCGTATATTGGTAACAGTCTTAACTAAAAAGATGGCTGAAGAGCTAACCACTTATTATAATGATCTTGGATTAAAAGCACGTTATATGCACTCTGACCTTGATGTGATTGAACGAAATCAGGTCATTCGATCTTTGCGGTTAGGAGAGTTTGACATCTTAATTGGAATTAATCTCCTACGAGAAGGTCTCGATCTTCCCGAAGTTAGCCTTGTTGCTATTTTAGATGCAGACAAAGAGGGGTTTTTACGCTCAACAACTTCGCTCATTCAAACCGCAGGAAGAGGAGCAAGAAATGCCAATGGTCGCGTCTTAATGTATGCAAATAAGATTACAAAATCGATGCAAGAGACCATTGATCTTACCCAAGAGAGAAGAGAAAAACAGATTGCCTATAATGAAAAGTACAACATCATACCCACCACCACACTACGTCAGCTGGATAGAGACTTAAAAGTTGAAGAGAGTGAGCTTGCGGATAAGAAGCGAAATAAAATGGATAAAATACCCAAGGCTGAACGCCAACAGATCATCAATGGCTTAAAAGCCAAAATGCTAGAAGCTTCTAAAAATCTTGAGTTTGAAGAGGCAGCAAGGCTTCGTGATCAAATTGCTAAAATTAAAAAGTTGTAACTATGATATAATTCCAAAAAATCAACTTTAGGGAACAACATGAGCATAGATTTAACTTCACCTGACCTATATTTTAATCGTGAACTTTCATGGTTAAAATTCAATACACGCGTTCTTGCCCAAGCAAAAAACAAATCACTTCCACCCCTAGAACGGATGAAATTTTTGGCTATTTACGGTACAAATCTTGATGAGTTCTACATGATTCGTGTCGCAGGATTAAAAGCACTACTTAAAGCCAGAGTTCAAGAGACAGCAATCGATAAACTGACACCAACGGAACAGCTCAAAACCATTCACAAAACCATCCATAAAGAGCAGAAAACAGTTGAGTCCTCTTTCCAGAAAATCATGCATGAACTCAAAGAGCATCAGGTCTATATCAAAAGTTACGATGAACTCTCAGACAAAGAGAAAGAGATTATTAAAACAGAGTTTTTTGAGCAGATTTATCCCGTCATTATGCCCATTGCCATTGATGCGATGCACCCTTTTCCTCATCTTAATAATCTTAGTTTTGCTTTAGCATTAAAGCTTCAAGACTCTAAAGGAAATATTAAACATGGACTGATTCGTATTCCTCGAATCTTGCCACGTTTTTTACAAGTTGAACACTGCTACGTTCCTATTGAATCTGTGGTTGATCACTTCTCCTGTGAACTTTTTCAGGGTTTAAGCAAAATCACTTCAATCCCTTTTAGGGTTACACGAAATGCCGACCTAGAGATAGAAGAAGAAGAGGCAGATGATTTTATTGAGATCATGGAAGAGGGGCTACGCTCTAGAAACAGAGGTGTATTAATTCGACTAGAGCTTATGGAAGGTGCAGAAGAGTCTCTCCTTAAATTCTTGACCACACATCTTAAGCTTGATCCTCTTGATATTTACTACTACAACATGCCCCTAAATCTTGGAACACTTTGGAATATTGTGACCGAAGAGAAGCTTGCCCACCTCACACTTCCCAACTATAGCCCAAAAATTTTGCCCCCTTTTGATGAAGATAATAACATTTTCAAGACCATAGAGAAGCAGGATGTTCTTCTCTATCACCCTTATGAGAGTTTTGACCCTATTGTTAACTTTATTCAAGAAGCAGCAAAAAACCCCAACACTCTCTCTATGAGAATGACCCTCTATCGTGTTGGAAAAAACTCACCCATCGTCAAAGCACTAATCAAAGCAGCCAAAGCAGGAAAGCAAGTTACAGTATTGGTTGAACTTAAAGCCCGTTTTGACGAAGAGACCAATCTCCATTGGGCAAGAAAACTCGAAGAGTCAGGTGCGCATGTGATCTATGGAATAAAAGGCTTAAAAGTACATGCAAAAGTGGCACAAGTGACAAAACGAAAAGGGAAAAAACTTCAAGGCTATGTTCATCTAGGCACAGGGAACTATAATCCAAGTACCTCTAGAATCTATACCGACATGAGTTACTTTACTTCAAAAACAGAGTTCAATAATGATGTCACCAAGTTTTTTCATTTTATCACAGGCTTTTCTGACCACAGTAAACTCAAAACACTAACCCTATCACCCGAGCATATAAAACCAAAACTTATCAAAATGATCGAGCATGAAGCGAGCCAAAAAGAGAAAGGATTAATTATACTCAAAGCCAACTCCTTGGTCGATCCTGATATTATTCAATCTCTCTACAAAGCCTCGATTAAAGGATGTAAAGTCGAATTGATTATTCGTGGAATATGTACACTTCGTCCAGGAGTTAAAGGGGTCAGTGAAAATATCTCTGTACACTCTATTATTGGAAAATATTTAGAACATCCAAGAATCTACTATTTCAAACATGATGAGAATCAATGTTATATCTCTTCAGCAGATTTAATGCCACGAAACCTCATCCGTCGGATTGAGATATTAACTCCAATCAAAGAGAAATCTCTCATACAAAAGATCAAACA
>Ga0256824_10000337_pt1 | contig 17709 bp, 15 predicted proteins | sample CV67metaG_FD_191570 | JGI IMG/M metagenome (GOLD analysis project Ga0256824, IMG submission 191570) | Hydrothermal vent microbial communities from East Pacific Rise, Pacific Ocean - CV67 | ecosystem: Environmental > Aquatic > Marine > Hydrothermal vents | place: Pacific Ocean: East Pacific Rise...
TTAGCTTCTAAATCCGTCATAAACGAATCATATTTTGAAGCAAATAATTTTTGGTAGAATTTCATACTTTTAAAGTAAAGCTAATTTTAATTGTTTTGTCTTTGAAGTATTTTCATAGATAACTCTTTAGTTTGCTATCTAAACTAAAGCCACTCTTTTCCATTCCTATACATTGTTCCTTTCATAGTAGACACCAAAATACCATTTTGATTAACAACAGTAATGTGATAGACACCAATACGTTTTGAAAGAGAAATTTCTTGAACTTGAGTAGTTAAAATATCACCAATTTTAACAGGTTTTAAATGTGAAATTGATGTTTCAACAGAAACGGCTTGAATACCGTAGGAATTTGCCGAAAATGCTAAACTACTGTCAGAAATAGAGTAGGTGATACCTCCGTGAGCAATGTCAAAACCATTGGTCATTTCTTTTCTGACAGTAATTTGTAAAGTTACATTTCCTTTTTCAACCGAAATTAATTCAATCCCCAACCACTGACTCATTGCGTCATTGTTGAGCATTTTGTTTACTATTTCAGTTGGTGAAAGCATTATTTTTTGATTACAGCACTTAATAACCCAATCATTCCTGAAGTTACAATAAATAGTTGAGTTTTAGTTTCATCATCTAACGCTTCACCGTCTTCATCAACAGCTTCAATTTCGTTAAACATAAACTCCATAATGTTGTTTTGGTTTACTAATTCAAATAAAGCAGAATTGTCTTCATTTTTATTAATTTCTTCTAAAGCGTAAACAAATCCTTCTTGAAATTCTTCAATAGTTTTGTCAGAAACTTCATTCAAATCAACACCTTCTTGAAAAAAAGCTTCTAAAATAATAGCAAAATAGTAAATTGAAAAAGCATTTAACTCTTCATTTTCATATTCAACACCAGCTTGCATTACATAATTCAATAATGTTTCTTGCTTGGTAGCAAACGTTTCAATTAGTTTATCTAAAGCGTCTTCACTTAAACCATCAACTTTATCAATTGCTTTTGAAATACTGTCACTTGATACTATACTCATCTTTTTTGTTTTATTTATTATAAAATATTTACTTCTCTTTCTAATTCAATGTCATACTTAGCTTTTATGTCAGCCATAATATCATCCGATAATTTTAAAATATCAGCACCATTTGCACCTCCATAATTCACTAAAACCAAAGCTTGATCTTTATGAACACCATAATTGTCAATTGTCTTACCTTTCCAACCTGCATTATCAATTAACCAACCTGCAGCTAATTTTACTTGTGTTTTACTTAATTTATAACTTGCTATTTCGGGGTGTTCAGCTTTTAATTTATCAAATTTTTCTTTAGTTACAATTGGGTTTTTGAAGAAACTACCTGAGTTTCCAATTTCTTTAGGATTAGGTAATTTTGATTCTCTAATTTTTGAAACAGCCTTACTAACATCATTAATGTTAGGTCTAAATATACCCATAGCATGTAATTCGGTTTGGATTGCACCATAAGATAAATTTAAAATTGGCTCTTTTGTTAATTTTAAAGTTACGTTTGTAATCACGTATTGACCTTTGTAGAAATTCTTAAAAATACTATCTCTATATCCAAATTGACATCTTTTTTTAGTAAACCTCACTTCATCACCAGTTTCTATATGCATAGCCTCTAACTCAAAAAAAACATCTTTGATCTCTACTCCGTACGCTCCAATGTTTTGCATAGGTGCTGCTCCAACAGACCCAGGTATCAGTGATAAGTTTTCAATTCCACCATATCCTTTTGAAATTGCAAAATGAACTAAGTTAATCCAAGATTCTCCAGCACATGCTTTTACCCAAACAAATTCGTCATCTTCTTTGTCAACTTCAATCCCTTTTAATTTATTTTTTAAAACAATACCCTCAAAATCTTTTGTGAAAAGAATATTACTTCCACCACCTAAAATTAATTTATCTTTACCTTTAGCATCAGATAATAGTATTTTTTTTAGTTCTTTTGTACTTGAAAAAGAGGTGTAATGCTTTGCTTTAACGTCAATACCAAAGGTATTATGTTGCAATAAGCTAAATTTGTTTTGAATCATGTTGCAAATTTAATGCTTTGTAATATAATAATATGATTTTTAGACTAAAACTTATCGTTTATATTCACTCAGTAAAATTCCAGTAGCCATGGCAACATTCAAAGATTCTGTTTTTCCAAAATTAGGTATACTAATTTCTAAATCAAGTAGTTTAAGTAAGTCATCAGTTATACCATGTGATTCGCTTCCCATAATTAAAGCCATTCTGGAAGGTAATTTAGCTTTATAAACGTTTTCACCATGAATAATAGCACCTGAAACAATATATTCATTTTGTTTTAAGTTAATAACTTCTTCAGATAGATCATTAACAATATAATTCATTCTAAAGATTGCTCCCATTGAGGATTGTATCACCTTAGAATTATATAATTCAACAGTATTTTTACTTGCAATAATTTGAGTAACACCAAACCAATCTGCAGTTCTTATAATTGTTCCTAAATTACCAGGGTCATTTACGTCATCTAGAACTAATATTAAATTATCTTCAGTATAGTCAACTACATTGTTTTGTAATTGTTTAACAATAGCAAATACTTTATTCGCTTTTTTAAACCCAGTAATTCGTTCTAAATCTTTAGTTGATATTAATTGACTTTGAATTGTGTTAGGAATTAACGAAAAGTCATATTCTTCTGTAAAATAAATAGTATCAATTTTAAATTTTGATTGATTAAATAATTCAGTAACCATCTTTTCTCCTTCAACAATAAATAACTTATTTAAGTCTCTTTGTTTCTTGGTTTGTAACGATTTTAAAAATTTTATTTCATTTTTTGTTAATGACATATCAATTACTCTATTAATCTGATTATTTTTGTAAAGATATATTTTATATGACAAAAAAAGGATTTACATACTTAATATTTATACTTTCAATACTATTTGTATTGCATTCATGCCGTCAATCTAAATATGTTGGTGAAGGTAATTATTTGTATAAAGTTAAAAAGCGTTCGTTTCCGTGGAATCATAGTAAAAAAACGATTCATTTTTTAGAATATACAACAGACAGTACTAAAAAAATAAGTAAGAGTAACGATTTAGTATATGCAGGTGATTTATATAGTATTATAAAACCACAACCTAATAGAATAGTTAAATTATATTTATATAACTCAATAGATACTGTTAATATGAACAGTCAAATGGAGAGGAAAAGAATTAAAATTGAAGGAAAAAACAGTAAACGTACAGCTAAAGAGAACAGAATTAATAAAAAACGGAATGATAAAGCGTTTTTAAAAGGTGAGTCTTCATTTACTCAGAAAAAAGTTAGGCGAAAAAAAATGCGTACAGGTTGGCGTTATTGGATAATGAATAAGTCTGGGGAAGCTCCAGTACTTTCAGATTCTACTTTAACTCAAAAATCGGCTAAACAATTAAAACTATTTTTAGATAAAAAGGGTTTTTATGACAGTTACGTTACAGATACTAGCGTATACTATAATAAAAGTAAAAAAGCATATAATCGATTTACTGTTTTTACTGGGGAACCATACATCATTGGTAAAATTGAATTTGACACATTACCTAAATATGCAGGTTTTAAGAACGATTATAAACGTTATTTAAAGAAAAAAGGTGCAACTATTAATTCAGGTGATTTATTTGATTCGGATAAATTAGATACTGAAAGAGAACGATACACTAAGTATTTACGTGATAGAGCATTTTTTGACTTGAATAAAAATTACATTTTTTATGAAGTGGATACAACTAAAAAAAGTCATGTTGTTGATATTTTAATTAGAATGAAACCAAAAATGATTGAAAGTGAAGTAAATGATGAAATAAAGTTAACAGAGGTAAGACATCAAAACTACAAAATGAATGCTGTTACTTATTATTTGCATAATAAAGATACGTTGTCATTTAAAAACTTTCCATTGTATAAAGAAAGATTGAATAAATTAGGTTTGTCCTATTCAGTAAATAAATTTCCTTTACTTGACACCTTAGTTTATATAGATACCTTATATTTTAAAAAGGATAATCATGAAAAGATAAGATCATGTTGGGGGGCTAAAGCAGATACTTTAATTGTAAATAAAGGAATATATATATATAATGAAGAATTAATAGTTTATCCATATTTGTTAGATAGACAGAATTTTTTAGAAATAAACAATCCCGAATTCAAGAGAGGGGACAATGGTTGGTATAAAGAATATTATGTTGAGCGTTCATATAGAAGACTTTTAGGTTTGGATATATTTGAATCTATAACACCAAGTGTTAAGATTGACCCTGCTAATCCTTTAGGAAGATATATTCAGATTGAATATCATTTAACACCATCCAAAAAACAACTATTTTTAATTGAACCAAGAGCTACAAATTCAAATGGATTTTTAGGGGTTTCAGCGTCCGTAAGTTATACGAATAAAAACTTATTAGGAGGAGCAGAAAAATTAAGAATTAGCTTTTCTGGTGGTTTAGAATCTCAACCTCCAGTTTTTGATAATACAACAACAGGAACAGGTGAGTTAATATCAAATAGAACATTAAATACTTTTGAATTAAGTCCAAAAGTAAGCTTAGAACTACCTAAGTTATTTCCTTTGCCTGAATGTTTACAAAAAACATTATCTAAAAGATTATATCCAAGTTCAATTGTAGATGCTGCATATAACTTTCAAAGAAGAAATGATTTTGACAGGAACATTACTGAATTTGGTTATTCATGGAAGTTTAGTGAAGATAAGTCAAAAATTTGGCAAATTAGATGGCAAAGCTTTAATTTTGTAAAGCTAAAAAAAGATCCATTTTTTGAACAAAAGTTAATTCAATTAAATGACCCATATATTTTAAATTCATACAATGATCACTTTTCTAATAAATTTGAAATAATCCATATTCTTAACACACAAAGAATTCAAAATGAAAAAGGGAAACATAATTACCTTTTTATTACCACCAAAGCAACTACATCAGGGCTGATTTTAGACCAAATAGGAATAGGTTCAGTAGATACCACAAATACTGGCTTAAAAAAGATTTTAGGTGTACCATTTACACAGTTTTTAGCGATTGAGAATGATGCACGATACTATTTAAAATTAGGAAGAACACGTTCTATGGCGTTTAGATTATTAAGTGGAATAGGGTATGCTTATGGGAATTCACCATCATTACCTTATGAGCAAAGTTTTTATGCAGGAGGCTCAAATGATTTAAGAGCATGGGAAGCAAGAACTGTAGCTCAAGGAAGTACTCAAGCATGGAATGATACAACATCTACTACGACTCAAATAGGTGATATGAAAATAGAATTAAATATTGAGTATCGTTTTCAGTTAAGTAATATGTTAAAAATGGCTTGGTTTATTGATGCTGGTAATATTTGGAAATTAAAAGATGATCCAAATATAACAACGGATGATGCTGCAGCTTTTCATTTAAACACATTTGCAAATCAAATTGCAATTGGTGGAGGATTTGGCTTAAGGCTTGATTTTGATTTCTTTTTAATTAGATTAGATGCAGCAATTCCAATTCATAACCCTTATATGTATGAAGGTGAAAGATGGATTTGGGAAGAGAGGAATCAATATGATGTTGATTTATTAACTAAGCCTAGTTGGTATACAAAAGGTTTAAGTAGACCATTTTTACCAAGAATTAATATTGGAATTGGTTATCCATTCTAAAATTACTAAATATTTTTTATGAAAAAAAGTGTATTTTTATTATTAACAATGATAGGGAGTGTATCAGGGTTTTCTCAATTTAAAAACATTCAGCTTCAAAAACCGAAAAATGCAGAATATTTTTATTCGCAAGTCGAACCATCTATTTTTATAAACCCTAATAATACAAATGAAATCATTGCAGGTTCTGTAATGAATGATTATTACTATTCAAAAGATGGAGGATTAACATGGAAGTCAAAATCAATAAAATCTAAAAGAAATGGAGTAAATGGTGACCCTTGTATGTTAATTGATAATCAAGGATATTATTATTACTTTCATTTGTCTAATATTGATGGACAATCATTAATAGGAGGAATGGTTTGTGAAAGGTCTAAAACGATTAAAGGTTGTTTCCGAAAAGAAGGACATACAATAGTAAATGGTAAGTTTCATGATAAAGAATGGGTAGCTCTTAATCCCCAAAACAATCACATTTACATGACTTGGACGCAGTTTGATGCCTACGATTCTAAAGATACCTTAATGCGTAGTAATATTCTTTTTTCTAAAAGTATTGATAACGGAATGACATGGTCTAATCCTATTGATATTTCTTTTTTAAGTGGTGATTGTCAAGATAATGATTTAACTGCTGAAGGTGCAACACCTTCAGTTGGTGTTAATGGTGAAATATATGTTGTTTGGGCTAAAGAGTCAAAATTGTATTTTAATTACTCCTTAGATGAAGGAAGAACATGGTTAAATAAAGAATTAGAAATATCAACTCAAAAAATGGGGTGGGTAATAGATATACCTGGATTGTACAGGTGTAATGGTTTACCTGTTACTGCTTATGATAATTCAAATTCAGACTATAAAGGAACACTATATGTTAATTGGGGTGACCAAAGAAATGGGGTTGATGATACTGATATTTGGATTAAGAAATCTAATGATGGAGGGAAAACATGGTCAAAAGACATTAAAGTAAATGGAGATAATTCAAAACATCATCAATTCTTGTCTTGGTTAACTGTTGATCAGGTTACAGGCTATGTTTATGTTATGTATTATGACAGAAGAAATCATAATGATAATGCTACAGAGGTGTATCTTTCAGTTTCAAAAGATGGAGGGAATTCATTTGATGATTATAAAATTAGTGAATCACCATTTTATCCAAATGAAAAAATGTTTTTTGGTGATTACACTAATATTTCAGTGCATAATGGGGTAATTAGACCAATATGGACAAGGTTAGATGACCAAAAAATATCTCTTTATACGGCAATCATTAATCAAAATGATTTAGAAAAATAAAACAATAATGTGGCGAAACTAATCAGATTATAAATTAAAAATCCTCACCAAGTTAATGGTAAGGATTTAAATATTTTGTTTGATTGAGATCGTTTAGTCAACAACTACAACTAAGTATTTAGATACTTTCCAAAAGTTTTTTTCATTTGAAATTTTAATGGTATGCATTTTACCATTTGATTCAATTGTGTATGCTGATGAAGGATGGTCAGTTACTAATTTAATTTTTTTACCACCTTCTACTGAAATACTGTTTGTTTTAGTCAAATCAACTTCTGTAAAATAGTCATCATTAAAGTCTCCTTTTAGATTAGTTTTTTTTCCGATTCCAATAAATCCACCTTCTTTAACAATTACACCATTTGCTTCTAATTCTTCAGTAGTACCATAAGCATAATAAACTCTATTAGCTTCTTGCATTAATTCTAAAGTCATAGTTGACTGAGATTCATAAGCTTCTAATAATTCAACATATTCTCTATCTAAATCTTCTAATTCTGCTCTTAACATGTCAATTTCAACATCTTGATCAGTTATTTTAGATTGTAAATTACCTACCAATTTTTCTAAACTTGCAATTCTATTATTCTTGTTTCTTAATTGCTTACTCAATTGATTAACTTTTCTTTTGTTGTCTTCACGTAATTGATTAATATTTTGAATTTGTTGTAAAATCCATTGCTTTCCATCTTCAGCTAATTCAACATCTTGAGATTTTATTCTAATTTCACCTTCTTTGAAATGAATCATAGCTAAATTATCTTCAATTTCGTTAAATAATAAGATAGACTCATTTAAAACTGAGTCTTTTTCAGCTAATTGAGACTCTAATTCTCTTTTTTCAGATTTTAACTTTGCTAATTCTTCATTATTTGTATTTGCCGAATCTGTTGTTCCGTCAGATTTACAAGAGAAAAATGCTATTGAAACTGTTAATAATGTTAAATAAATTACTTTTTTCATAATATGGTATCGTTTATATGGTAACAAATTTAATAAAAATTAATACTTTTGAGTAAAATTATATAAAAATGAAAAAAATCTTTTTTTTACTGCTGTCAGTAATCTATTATTCGTTAAACTCTTTTGCTGCTCAGGTTGATTATGAATTAAACATGCCAAATCCAAACTCTCATTACTTTGAAGTAGAGATGAATGTGAGTGATGTAAAAGGTAAATGTTTAAATATTAAAATGCCAGTTTGGGCACCAGGATCATATTTAATTAGAGAGTTTGCAAAGTCAGTAAACCTTGTAAAAGCTAAAGATTCAAAAGGGAATATTTTAGAAGTTAAAAAAGCAAACAAAAATACGTGGTGTATATTAACTAACGGTGCTAAAAATATTACTGTTAATTATGAAGTATATGCGTTTGAATTGTCTGTAAGGACAAGCTTTTTAGATGATTCTCATGGTTATGTTAACGGAACCTCAATGTTTATGTATCTTGCTGATGATAAAGATAAAGGTGGTAAATTAACAATTAACGCACATTCAAGCTTTAATAAAATTTCAACGTCATTAAAACGTAATGGAAATATATTTACCTATACTGATTATGATGAATTAGTGGATTCGCCAATTGAAATTGGAAATCAAAAAGAATTTACATTTACTGCAGCAGGTGTAAAACATACAATTGCTATGTACGGTGAAGGGAATTATGATATTGAACGTTTAAAAACGGATATGGCAAAGGTTGTTGAGGCTGAAACAAAGGTGTTTAATGACAACCCTAATAAAGAATACTTATTTATTATTCACAATTTAACTGTTGGTAGTGGTGGTTTAGAACATAAAAAATCGACTACTTTAGAAGTAGAAAGATGGACTTATAATGAGCAAGATTATTTAGGGTTTATATCATTAGTAGCTCACGAATATTTTCATTTATGGAATGTAAAACGTTTACGTCCAAAATCTTTAGGTCCATTTGATTATGACAATGAGAATTATACTGATTTACTATGGGTAATGGAAGGATTTACGTCTTACTATGACGAATTAATTTTACGTAGAGCTGGTTTTTATTCTCAAGACGAGTATTTTAATAGATTGATAGGGACTATTAATTATGTTGAAAATCAACCAGGAAATAAAGTTCAACCAGTAGCGCATTCAAGTTATGACGCTTGGATTAAAGCTTACCGTCATACTGAAAATAGTATGAATATTGGTATCTCATATTATTCTAAAGGTCAAATTTTAGCGGCTATGTTAGATTTACATATTATTAAAAAATTTAACGGTGAAAAATCTTTAGATGATTTTATGCGAAAATTATATACTGATTTTTATAAAAAGAATGATGTTGGCTTTACAGAAAAAGAATTTCAAACAACTTTAGAAAGCTTTATTGGTGAAGATATGGATTGGTTTATTAAAAACTATGTGTATGATACGGAGACGGTAGATTATAAAAAATTCTTTGATGGTGTTGGTGTTAATATCTATAATTCTACCCCTGGTTTTGAATCCTTTTTAGGCTTAAGAACAAGAAATAGTGGTGGTAAATTAAAAATCACATCTGTATTTAAAGGGTCTGCTGCTGAGGCTCAAGGCTTATCAGTTCATGATGAAATTATTGCTATAAACGGATTTAGAGTGGATCAAGCAGAATTTAAAATATTAACAGGAGATTTAAAAACAGGTGATGAGTTTGAAGTGCTGTTATCAAGAGATAATATTTTAAAAACATATACAGTTAAGATGGGAGAACGTGATACAAAACGTTACAAATATGAAACTAATTTTGACACTAAGACACAACAATTATTTGATTTTTGGTTAAGGGTAACTGAAAAATAAAACTTTAAATTGAATTGGGTGGAAGTAATCACCCAATTCAAATTTAATTATAGAATTGGAGATTATTATAAAACTAAAATAGATTGAAAAAAATATTTCCAAAATACATTCAAAAATTCATACTAAAATTCAGCATTTTTATGTTGGTTTTTTCTTTGTGTAGAATTGTATTTTATGTTTTCAATAGTTCTAATTTTCCAAATGTTGGAATAATTGATTTTTTTGTTGGAATTTTATTTGATGTCGTAGCTACTTCAATTATCTTTATTCCAGTTGTGTTTTTTGATTTGTTTCCTAATAAATGGAGAGATACACTATTTTTTAAACGTTTTACGGCACTACTTTTTTTTATACTTTTAGTGGTGTCAATTGTTTTAAATTTAGCTGATGTTGCTTATTTTGAATTTACAACTTCAAGGTTAACTCAATCTACGTTTACAATGTTAGGGTTTGGAAATGATTTACAGCAACAATTACCTTCATTTATTACTAATTATTGGTTTCTGTTTACAATTGCTTTAGTGTTACTCATTTTAAGTTACTTTTTATATAAAAGAGTAAACAAAATTAAGGATGACTCAACAGAAATTAGCTGGCTTAAACAAAGTCTATTATTTATTGTAGGAGTTGGATTAATTATAGTAATGGGGAGGGGTACAGGCTTAAGACCGATTGAACCAATTAATGTAACTGCATTTGTAAAAGATGAAAGTGTAAACTTAGTTTTAAATTCAGCCTTTACAGTTGTTAAATCTTGGGGTAAATCAAGTTTAGAACAAAAAAAATATTTTACAGATGAAAAATTACTTGAATTAGTAAACCCCTTCAATAATGTGATAAGAGAAAAACCTATTATTGAAAAACCTAATATTGTAATTTTATTATTAGAAAGTTTTTCAGTAGAATATATTGCATCCATTAATGGAAGTAATCAAGTTAATACGCCATTTTTAGATTCTTTAATTGGTGAATCAATGGTATTTACAAATTGTTATGCAAATGGAAAAAAATCGTTAGATGCTGTACCTTCTGTAATTTCATCTATTCCAAAATTAATGGAACAAGAGTTTATTACTTCTAATTATGCTACAAATACAATTGAATCATTACCAAAAGCATTAGGAGAAATGGGGTATGAATCAGCATTTTTTCATGGTGCTACAAATGGGTCTATGAATTTTGATCAATTTGCAAACAAAGCTGGTTTTACAAATTATTTTGGTAGAACAGAATACAACAATGAAGACGATTTTGATGGAACGTGGGGAATATATGATGATAAATTTTTTACTTGGTCAGCTGATCAAATGACAAAAATGAAAGAACCTTTCTTTTCAACTATTTTTAGTTTATCCTCTCATCCACCTTATGCTATTCCTTTTGAATTTAAACACAAATTTGTTGGGGGGAAATCTAAAATGCATAATTCTGTTAAATATACAGATTATGCACTTCAACAGTTTTTTAACTATGCTAAAACTCAAACATGGTATGACAATACTCTTTTTATTATTACTGCAGACCATACACCAGCTGGAGCTAAAGAATATTATAAAGAAATTGGAGCAATGCATATTCCCTTAGTCTTTTTTTACCCAAATGATTCAATATTTAAAGGTATTAGAACTAATGTGGTAGGTCAAATTGACATAATGCCAACTGTTTTAGACTTGGTTGGAAATACGGAAACACATTTTTGCTTTGGAAATAGTATTTTTAATACTAAGGACCGTTTTAGTGTAACTTACTACAATAATAAATATATAATTTATGGTATTGGTCACGTATTATTGTTTCAAAATGAAAAAACAATAGGGGTTTATGCATTGGAAGATAGACTATTGAAAAATAATTTAATGGATAAAGAAACAGAGATTAAAATACGTTTAGAAAACAAATTAAAAGCTTATATTCAAACTTACAATCAAAGTTTAAATAGTAATAAAATGACTGCCAATTAATGACTATTAAAATTGACATATTGTTTTTAATTAATCCAATTTCAGGGGTAGGAAAAAAGAATGTGATTCCTAAATTAATTGAGGATAATCTTGATAAGTCAAAATTTGACTATAAAATTTTATATACTGACTATAGAAAACATGGGTTTGAAATAGCAAAAAAAGAAAGTGATAATTTTAAAGTTATTGTGGCAATTGGTGGTGATGGAACAGTAAATGAAATCGGTTCAGCTTTAATTAATACGGATACTTTTTTAGGGATTATACCAACAGGTTCTGGAAACGGATTAGCAAGACATTTAAAGATTCCTTTAAAAATAAAACAAGCCATACTTAAAATTAATGAATTTAATTCAATCACAATTGATACTGCCACAGTTAATGGAATTGCATTTTTAGGAACGTGTGGATTTGGATTTGATGCTCATATTGCTAAAAAGTTTGATGAAGATAGTAGCAGAGGTTTCTTTACTTATGCTAAATTAATTCAACAAGAGTTTGCTTCTTATAAACCCTTAACTTTTAAAGTAACACATCAAAATAAAACAATAGAAAGACAGGCTTTTATTTACTGTGTAGCCAATTCGTCACAATTTGGAAATGGGTTTACAATTTCTCCAAAATCAGATATGCAAGATGGTATATTTGAGCATGTTTTTTTAGATGATTTTAAATTAGTAGATGTGCTTTTAATGGGAAAACAATTTTTTACAAAGCAAATTAATTATTCTAAATTTTATCATGAATTTGATGCTATAGATGATGTTACAATTGAAGTATTGAATCAAGATAAAGCAATTTTTCATATTGATGGAGAACCTATGCAAGGTGAATCCATTTTTGAACTAAAAATTGTAAAAAAATCATTGACTATTATTTGTTAAATTATAAGATTATGAAACAATTCAAAGTATTAATTCTATCCACAATCCTATTAGCATTCGGTGTAACATTTTTATCTACTAAAATTGTTATTCAACTCAATCAATACAAAGCAAGTAAAAATGAAATTGCTGAAGTATTAAATTTTGAAAATAGAATTTTAGACGTAGGTGAATACATTCCCTTTTTTGGAGCTGGGGATTCAAAATTAGAAGAATGGGATGTGTTATACAAAGATGCATCCGCATATTATGATACAGCACTTAAATATGGATTTGTGTTATTGATTGTTGTTTTGTTATATGCTTTTATAAATTATTTAACTTATCAAAAAACAGTAGAAAAAGCCAGGGTGTTGGGTATTGTTTTTGTGTTTGCATCCTTATCTTTTTTGTATTTAGGTTTACAAAATCCTTTTTTAGAAGTAGAAGCATTTTCAAAAGATTTAGAATTGAATGCCATTATAACTAAGACGTTTGAAGGACGAACGTATTATTTGTATCAAAATAAATCAGTTTTAGAATTAATTAAACTATTATTTAGTGGCGGTAATTTTTTAGTAGGTATGTGTGTACTTATTTTTAGTCTTGTTTTTCCTTTGTTTAAATTAATAGCAAGTTTAATTGCATTATTAAAACCTAATACATTACTTGCTCAAAAATCAGTATCAATTATTAATAAATTAGGCAAGTGGAGTATGGCAGATGTATTTATCTCTTCCGTGTTTTTAGCGGTATTTTCGTTTGCAAGTATGAATGTAGGTGTAGACACAGATTCTAATACATTAATTGGACTATACTTCTTTTTAGCTTTTGTAGTTCTTTCCATCATGTCAGGGCAATTTTTAAAACAAGTTGTAAAAAATCAATAAAACTGATTTTCATCACCTGATAAATTGATGTTTGTCATATCTAATTAAGTGTTAAATAGATATTTTTGAGGAACTAACTAAAACTTAAAAAAATGTCAGAAGAAAAAACAGATTTAACAGGAATAAAATTTATTGATAATATATTCTTTGACCATGATATGAATCGATACGGTATTATTTCAATGCTTTTATTAGTGGTTGGAATTTTAGCAGGTATTACTGTTGGAACAGGAGCAATTCATTCAACAATTCAATTAACATTTTTAGCAGTTACAACAATGGCAGCTTTGTCAATGATTTTAGCTGTGGCACCAATGAAAGTTATTGTATATTCAAGTTTTGTTGCAATTGCAGTCGATTTGATAATTTTATTAATTAATGCTTTTTAGTAAAAAAAAGTTTTAAAAAAAAAGGAATGTTTTTATAACATTCCTTTTTTTATTTAATACAAATTGATGTTTAATGTTTTTTATATTAAATTTGTATAAAAAATAATATGATAATGAAAAAAAGATTCTTAGTAAGTATTTTAATGTTATTTGTAACAACAGTACAAGCACAAAATAAGGAAAATGATTTATCAATAGGATTACAATTTGGTACAATTGAATATGCTGGTGAATTTCAACAAGAAATATTTTCCTTCAAACCAGGTATTCATCCATCTGTAGGATTAAATATAGCAAAGTATTATAATCCGTCTTTTGATTTTAGAGCTAATTTGAGATATGGAATGATTGATGGTGGTAATATGTTTTCTACAACTATATTTGATATAAATGTGTTAGTAGATTATAAATTCGCAAATGGATATATTTTAAAAGAAAATTCTATTATAGCACCTTATCTATTTTTAGGAATTGGTGATGCTATCACAAAATTAACGCCAAAAAATGGTCCTACTGAAGAGGCATTCACCACATTTAATTTTCCTTTAGGAGCAGGTCTTAAGTTTAATGTAACTCCAAAATTTAGTGTATCATTAGAGTCTCAGTATAATTATGCTTTTTCAGATGATTTAGATGGGAATATTTCAGGGAAATATGATGATTCGTTTTTATATAATTCTATTGGTTTACATTATAATTTTTCAATGGGTAAAGACACTGATGGTGATGGGGTGAAAGATAAAAATGATAAATGTCCGAATACACCAAAAAATGTAAAAGTTGATGCTAATGGATGTGCTATTGATACCGATAAAGATGGTATTGCTGATTATTTAGATACTTGTCCTAAAGTTGCAGGTGTAAAAATGTTCTCTGGCTGTCCTGATTCTGATAATGATGGAATTAAAGATTCTGAAGATGAGTGTCCTAACTTAGCAGGTGTGAAATCTGCAAATGGATGTCCTGATGCTGATGGAGATGGAATTAAAGATTCAAAAGATGCTTGTCCTAAAGTAGCAGGTTTAGACAAATACAACGGTTGCCCTGATACTGATGGTGATGGAATTATTGATTCAAAAGATGCATGTCCTAAAGTTGCAGGGTTAGATAAGTATAACGGTTGTCCAGATACAGATGGTGATGGAATTACGGATGCTAATGATAAATGTCCAACAATTAAAGGTGTAGCATCAAATAATGGTTGTCCTGAAATTAAACAAGCAACTAAAGATGTATTTAAAAAAGCATTGAAAGGAATTAAGTTTCAATCAGGTAGAGATATTATAAAATCATCATCTTTTAGAATTTTAAATAACGTTGCTTCAATAATGAAAGAAAATCCAACATACAAATTAGACATTAATGGTCATACTGATAGTTCTGGTGATGATGCTAAGAATATGACACTTTCAAAGAAAAGAGCAGAGGCTGTTAAAATGTATTTAGTTAAAAAAGGAATTTCTAATGATAGATTGAAATCATTTGGATTTGGAGAAACTAAACCAAAAGCAGATAATACAACTTCAGTTGGTAGAGCTGAAAACAGAAGAGTAGAGTTTGTTGTTAAGTTTTAATTAACAAATATTTATATTGAATCCCGTTATGTTAACATAACGGGATTTTTTTGTTTATAACTACTTAAACTTTTCAATTAATAATAATTAATTATTCAAAATAATATATTTATTTTTGCACTAAATATATCAAAACTAAAAATAATGACTGCAATTACAAAAGCAACTTTCAAATTCCCGCATCAAACAGAAGTTTATAATGGAAAAGTAAGAGACGTTTATTCGTTAGAAAAAGATTTAATTGTAATTGTAGCATCTGATAGAATTTCAGCATTTGATTATATCTTACCAAAAGGAATCCCTTTTAAAGGGCAAGTGTTAAATCAATTGGCAGAAAAGTTTTTAAAAGCAACAGCTGACATTGTACCTAATTGGTTAATATCTACACCTGATCCTGCTGTGGCAGTTGGACATAAATGTGAACCATTTAAAATTGAAATGGTTATTAGAGGTTATATGGCTGGTCATGCGGCAAGAGAATACAAAGCAGGTAAAAGAATACTTTGTGGTGTTGCAATGCCAGAAGGAATGAAGGAAAATGATAAGTTTCCAACACCAATTATTACCCCAGCAACTAAAGCTGAAGAAGGGCATGATGAAGACATATCAAGAGAAGAAATAATAGCACAAAATATTGTTACAAAAGCAGATTACGAATTGTTAGAAAAGTATACTTATGCTTTATTTCAAAGAGGAACTGAAATGGCCGCTGAAAAAGATTTAATTTTAGTTGATACTAAGTATGAATTTGGAAAAAAAGATGGTAAAATTTATCTAATTGATGAAATTCACACACCAGACTCATCTCGTTATTTTTATGCTGATGGTTATGCGGACAGACAAAATAAAGGAGAAGAACAAAAACAATTGTCAAAAGAATTTGTGCGTCAATGGTTAATTGAAAACGATTTTCAGGGTTTAGATGGACAAAAAATGCCCGAAATGCCTGAGGGATTTGTAAACTTAGTGTCTGAAAGATATATTGAATTATATGAAAAAATTACAGGAGAAACTTTTGTGAAATCTGATGTAACTGATATTCATTCAAGAATTGAAAATAATGTATTAGGTTGGATTGATTCACAATTTTAATATATTATAAGACTTTATTATTTAAACTATTAATGTAACTTTAACGGTAACATAACTGTTATAGATATATGAAGTTAAAACTAATACTATTTTTTGTAAGTATAACTACTTTCGGATTTTCTCAACAAGAACCGCAATTTACACAGTTTTGGAATAACTATTCATTATTCAATCCTGCCAATACAGCAGTAGATCACTTTTATGCTATTAATTCAAATTATAGAACAAGGTTTGTAGATCAAGGAGAACAACCCCAATTAATTTCTGTCAATTTTGAAGGTAAAATGCCAAATCTAAATAGTGGAATAGGTGGTGGTTATATTTTTAACAAAATTGGGTTTGCAAAATCAAATAAAATATATTTGACTTATGCTTATCATTTAAAATTTAAAAATGAGAGTATCCTAAGTGTTGGTGCATCAGCTGATTTTCAAATCATGAGTTTTAATCCTGTCTGGAATGCACCACAAACTGGAACACAAACAGTTTTAGATCCATCTTTACCATCTACAGCAAAAGACTATGGTGTAAATATTAATGCTGGTGTAATGTATAAAACTAAAAAATTGAAATTAGGTTTAAGTTTAACACAAATAAATGAAATCCTTTTAGAAAAAGTTAATTTTAAAAACACAAGACATTTATTTGCTTTGGCATCATATAAATTTGGGAAAGGTAAGTTTTTATATACGCCAACAATCTCTTTTAAAAGTAATTTTCAATTTTCCAGCATTGATTTTAATAATATGTTTGAGTACAATAAAAAAATATTTCTTGGTTTTACATACAGGCACGTTGATGTTTTTGCTTTTATGTTGGGATATCAATTCAAATTCAATAAGAATCAAAAAACAAGAATAAATGGGATGCTGAGTAAAACTGGAGTTGATGCATTAAAACTAATGTATTCTTATGATATTAATACAGGCCCTTTAGCTCCTTATGGCTTTAATGCTCATGAAATTTCACTAATTTATGTAATTGATAAATAGTTTGATATGAAAAGGTTTTACATAGTTTTTTTACTTTTAATAAATCAGGTTGTTTTTTCTCAAAATGAGCCTTTATTTACTCAGTTTTGGAATAATTACTCATTAATTAATCCAGCAAG
>Ga0256824_10000338_pt1 | contig 17703 bp, 24 predicted proteins | sample CV67metaG_FD_191570 | JGI IMG/M metagenome (GOLD analysis project Ga0256824, IMG submission 191570) | Hydrothermal vent microbial communities from East Pacific Rise, Pacific Ocean - CV67 | ecosystem: Environmental > Aquatic > Marine > Hydrothermal vents | place: Pacific Ocean: East Pacific Rise...
ATACGGTATGAAAAAAAATCTAAAACTAAAAATACTAAAAAGTTGCAGATCAAACAAAATAAAATTCATGCTAAAGTGAAAAGAGTGAAAGAAGATTTCTTTCACAAACTTTCTAACGAACTAGTAAAAAACTTTGACAAGATTACTGTTGAAAATCTTGACATAAAAAAAATGATAGAAGGAGATATTCGACGTTTACGCAAGGATATCTCCATAGTCTCATGGGATTCTTTAATTCAAAAATTAAAGTATAAATGCCAGAGATACGGAAAAGTTTTTGAAGAAATAAACCCAGCATACACGTCTCAACGGTGTAATATTTGCGGGTATATAAGTAAGAAAAACAGGACAAGTCAGAGTAAGTTTTTGTGCAAAAGTTGCGGTCATAGTGACAATGCAGACAAAAATGCGGCTAAGAATATTTTAGATTACGAACATTGGTTTCAGGAACAGGCAACCAGGTGGGACGCTCGTCACGCCGAATCTTTATAATTTTTCAAATTATTTAGAAAGAAGCCTCACCCTTCAGGGTGGGGTTGTTCACAATTCCTCTTCTTTTTTTGTATCTACATAGATAACTTTCTTTACACCTGCTTTTTTCATGACACTCATACAATTGTCACAACAATAGTGGTGACCAACTAAATACATTACTGAACCTTTGGTGTTTGCATTATCTGTCGTTGCTCTTTTAACTGCTTCATGCTCTCCATGGTAGTCTTGCTTACAAGTTTCTTTACAATGGTGATAACCTTCACCTGAAGGTAGGTTTAGTTCTTCTCTTGGACAGATAGTAACACACGCTTTCATTTCATTCGAACCAAAGTATTCTTTTCCGTTTGTCGTTACTAGCATTGCATATACAGGTTGCTTCAGACAAGCTTCTCCTGAATTTAATTCCTGTACATTTTCTATAATGTATTCTCTTTCCATTTATTATCCTTTTCGTAATATATTATATCTAAAGAAAGATAACATTCTACTTATTTTTTGTACTTGACCATTATTATTTGATTATTCTTTTGAATGATATTGTGTATTCTCTACTTATTTTTTGTACTTGGTCAGTAGTATCTAGTTATTCTTTGGAATCTTATGATATAATTGATTTAAAGGATTTATAATGATTATTCGTAACTTAAAAAATGTGGTGTATATTTATCAAGAAACTAAAATAGCTGAATCTAAAGTGACGTCTGCAAGAGAACTATTAACTTATACCGAACATGTACGTTTAACAGATCCTAACAAGCCATATTATGGACTTTCTTCTGATTGGCATAGACTTACCCTTGAAACTATCTCTGGCGCTAAATTTACTATTCTAGGAAGAGAAGATTTTTATGTATCTACTATTATGTATGCCGGGATTAGAGATCTTCATATTTTGTCACGTTTTACAGGAATGAATTTGATAAAAGAAAGTGAGTTATTGTATATGTTTGAATATTATAAATCTAACCCTGTAGTATTCAATGCATTTCAGAGTTTAGCGTTAAAATATGGAATTTCATTTAAGTTATTATTTGAGTTACGTAAGCTATATTTTAAATCTATAGGGTTACCTTGTACCATGGTGCCTATGAATGTATTTGAAAAGAATGAGGGTTATTATCGAAGGTTTTTTAAGTAAATTGTATTATTTTTTGTACTACAGCTGAATGGTTTGATTATATTTGTTTGGTAGCACTAACGGGGCTCGAACCCGTAACTCTTCCTTGAAAGGGAAGCCAGATAGCCTGTTTCTTACATAGTGCCAACTATTTTTTGTACTTGATCCTGAGTAGAATCATATTCTTTTGGTATGGCTGACGGGACTTGAACCCGCAAACTCTTCGTTGAAAGCGAAGTGACTGTAACCGATTTGTCTACAACCATATATTCTTATTTTTTTTGGCGGTCATAATGGGACTCGAACCCACAACCTTATCCCTGACAAGGATCTGCTCTAGCCAATTGAGCTATATAACCATTTTGGTAGCACCAACGGGAATCGAACCCGTAACTTCTCCTTGAAAGGGAGACCAGATAACCAGTTTCTAACATAGTGCCAACTATTTTTTGTACTTATGCCGCATGTCATGCATGATATTTGTTTGGCGATTCTAATGGGATTTGAACCCATTGCTCCGGATTGACAGTCCAGTGTTTTAACCAAGTAAACTATAGAACCAATTTTGGTAGCACCAACGGGGCTCGAACCCGTAACTTCTCCTTGAAAGGGAGACCAGATAACCAGTTTCTAACATGGTGCCTCTGTTTTTATTTATGTGGCGGTCATAATGGGACTCGAACCCACAACCTTGTCCCTGACAAGGACCTGCTCTAGCCAATTGAGCTATATAACCATTTTTTGGTAGCACCAACGGGGCTCGAACCCGTAACTCTTCCTTGAAAGGGAAGCCAGATAACCAGTTTCTAACATGGTGCCTCTGTTTTTTGTACTTATGACGTATGTTTTACCTCATATTTTTTTGGCGATCATAATGGGATTCGAACCCACAACCTTGTCCCTGACAAGGACTTGCTCTAGCCAATTGAGCTATATAACCATTTTGGTAGCACTAACGGGGCTCGAACCCGTAACTCTTCCTTGAAAGGGAAGCCAGATAGCCTGTTTCTTACATAGTGCCAACTATTTTTTGTACTTATGCCGTATGTTTGCATAATATTCTTTTGGCGATCATAATGGGACTCGAACCCACAACCTTGTCCCTGACAAGGACTTGCTCTAGCCAATTGAGCTATATGACCATTTTTGGTATGGCTGACGGGACTTGAACCCGCAAATTCTTCGGTGAAAGCGAAGCGACTGTAACCAGTTTGTCTACAACCATATGTATATTATTTTGGCGATTCTAATGGGGTTCGAACCCATGGTTCCGGATTGACAGTCCAGTGTTTTAACCAATTAAACTATAGAACCAGTATTCTAGATCTTATTATTTTGATAGTAATATAGACATAGATATTGATATTAATCTGTTCTAAATTTATTCTCTTGAGAGTAATGTAGACATAGATAAAAATATATTTTATGTTATTCTTTAACAGTAGTAAGTAAAATTTGTGATTGTTTGTTGAGTGGGAGTTTTCTTAAGTTTTTTGTTTTGCGTTAATTTCTTAGTCTGACTACCACACGATATCCTCGTCTGATTCCATAATGTTTTCCTTATTTAATTTTTTATATTTTGTAGTATACACTATTTAAGCTTAAGAAAAGCTTAAATTTAGTGTTTTTTCTCTTTTTCTGTTAAAAAGGGATTTCGTCCTCTCCAACATGTTCATTTAGTTTTGTTTCTAGCGCATTTATTTTTCTAATAAACTTACTATAGATCTTTAACTCTTTGATTAGTAATGTTATTAACTGATATCTCTCAGGTGTTACACTTCTTAATTTTCTTTTTTCTCTTGCTAGAGGTAACATAAATAGTTCTACTTCTCTAACGTATGCTTCTCTTTTCTTAATTGTAAAGATTTCCGGAGCGTCTATCATTGACTCCATGTTATTCAGTCTATCTATCATTTTTACAATGATACCGTTTCTTATTCTGCTAATACCTGCATAGTATTCTTCGTAATCTTCAATAGTCTTTCTAAATCCAGGCTTCTTTGTTACTGATAGAATCAGATTATATGTTGCTGTATCAAATATAGCAATTAAGAAATCTTTCATATTACTAGGATTTCCTGCTTTTTTAAGGTCTTCTTTACTAATGTCAGAAAAGTTAATGTCTTCTGCAAAGTCATGTAGGAATAATGCTACAATTGTTCTTTCAGTAGTATATGTTTTTTCTAAAGATAGTAGTGGTAGTCCATAACTAATTAGTTCTAGTTGGTGTGAGACTTCTTCTTGTCCACTTTTTCTTTTTTTATTGTGATACTTAATTGCTAGCTTCATTGCACGTTGTGCACTTTTCATATAATGAGTCTTGAAGAAGTTTTTAAGATACGCTTTTTGCTTTTTTACTCTTCTTTTTGAATCTTTTACGATCTTTTCTTTTGAACGTTCTATTTTATAATTTGTGTTTGATAATAGCATTGTTGGTTCATATCTTTCTCTTTGTCCCATGCGGTACTCCTTAAATTTTATATATTATAGTAGTAAATGCCTTTGTTTTTGCTTAATTCTAAGAAATACTTATCCACTCACAATCTTTAGTGCAAAAAATTCTTTAAATATTTTTGATATTTATCTATATAATCAGCATTTGTTAACCTTTCTTGTGTTATACTACAGGTACTTAAACAAACAAAGGACGTTATATTATGACTAAAGACGCAAAAAAAGCTATTAAAAAAATCGAAAAAATTTTAAAAAAACTTTCTCTTGAAGAAGGACTTATTTTCCCTGCACATACAAACCAACAATCTGCAGATATTATTGAGAAATTTGCTATTTCAAAAACTGAGTCATATAGAGTCTTTGACGGACATGAACACGACCATGAAGACGAAGAAGCTAGATATATTGAAATTATCTCTGAATATGTATCTCTAACACTAGAGAAACTTGACGCTGAAGAAGCTTGAGTCCCCTTAAATGGGAACTAGATAGTTAGAGCCTTACATACCTGTAATGCAACGTTAGTTGCTGTATCTTTTGGTTCTAACATGTTGAACTTAGCTATTGCATTTTGTGCTGCTTCTAGGTTCGAGCTTGCGATAACTACGTAAGTTACCTTATATGGATCTACAATTCCGCCAGCATAACTTACTGCTGATACAATTGCCTTAAAAACTCTTTTTGGCATAATATACCCTTTCTAAAAAATTTATTACTTAAAGTAATATTGAATACTCTGTTATAGTTTCTTATTTCTTTTTTATCTCCTGTTTTCTTTCTTATAACAAGGCTAACACATTTATTTATATTTGTGAATTACTTAAAGGAGACTTTATGTCTACCCAAACTGAACACAACAACCCTAGCTCTAGCTCTGAAATGCTTCACTTCTCAATTGAAGGTGAATTCATTACTAATCACTTTAGACAAATAGCCGCTCAAGGTCAATGGTCTAAAGCTCTTTCTCAACTTCTCGAATCATTAATTGGTTTTAAAGAAGAACACGCTATTATGATCCTTTCTGGTTCACATAAGCTTGTTGGCGTCAATGAACTTCTTATGGAAGAAGATAACGATTCTGCTGATTATGTTCAAGATCTTATGGATCAATATAGTCAACTGTTTTATTATCAAAATACTTGGTTTCAATTTGATCTTATGATTAATACTATTAAAGAAGGCGAAGACGATATTTATGACCGTGGTCATATTTATTCTCCAACGCATGACGAAGGTGCTTTTATCAATGGTAATTATTATACATTGAAAGAAGTTGAGTCTAATAACCCTCCTAGTTGGTTGGTTGCTGAACTTATGAAAAACCCTGCTTTAGAAAACAACATTAAGAATGTTATTGAAGTTGGTGTTATGCCTGATCAAGTTCATACTTACAATAATGAAAAAGATATGCTTAAAAGTATTGTCGATATGCATGTTGAAGGTGGACTTCTTTGTCGATCTTCTGAGGTTTATGAATTTATGCAAGAGGATTTTGTTATGACTGAACTTTACGCTAGACGTAGAATTCGTTCTGAAGTCTTTAATGCTAAATATGAAGCTAAAGTTATTGACTATCGTACTAAGATTACAGAACAAGCTATTAATGGCGCTGGCTTTATTATTATTGTCGGTGAACATGGTACTAGCTTCTCTGTTCCAAAGGCACCATTTATTCAATGGTCTCTTAAAAGAAATGGGTCTATCCCTGAAGATATCCTTAGAGATTATCCTTGGGAGTCTATTTCTGATTCTGGTATGAAAATGCAAGGTGACGATCCTATTCATTCAGACCTTGTTATTGGTGCTGGTTATGATCCTGAGGATTTTTATCGTTCTCTTGACAAAACTGCTGCTGAATTTAAGGACGCTACTTACAAAGCTTTATTCTCCAGAGAAACTCTTTCCTTTGCGGTTAATACTTCTCATGAAGATATGATTGTTTATACTGGTAGTGGTTCTATTGAAGGATTCTGTCACTTTACTGACGATAATGACGATAACAGTATTGATAATGTTCGTGGTAAGATTTTGGTTATTCCTGACTCTAGTGTTGATTATTTTGAAATGGCGAAAGTCGCTTCTTTAGTCATTGCTATTAAAGGTGGACCTCTTTCTCACTTAGCTCTTAATGCTGCCGAAAGTGATATTAAGTTTGTTCTTTTAAATAGTGCTGTTAGTCTATCTCCTTATGTAAAATATACATTTGATCTTGATAGCAAAACAGTTGCATTTTAAGGAGTTCTTATGAAAAAAGAAACTCTTGAATTTTTACAAAAACACTTTGCTGTCCCTCATATAGTTGATATTTATGAAGATAATCGTTATTACGCAGTTCGTTCTAATGACTCTTCTGAAGATTCTTCTTCTAATTCTATGGCCGGTAAGTTCAACTCTAAGTTGTTCGTACTTGGTAAAGACGTTCCTGCTGCTAAAGAAGAAATTCTTGAAACTGCTGACGACGTTTTTGTTCAAGAAATGGTATTAGATACTCTCTACTCTTTTGTTTATCTTAAGAAAGAGGGTGTTGAAATCCTTTCTATTAACAACGGACTTTGTGAAGGTCTTACTTCTGGTAAAATTACTGGTTCAAGTTTTATTAATGGTGTTATAACTATTGACCAACTTCAATCTATGGTATTTGAACCTTCTGAAGGTTTACATATTATTCCTTCTCTTCAATCCACTTTTTCTGAATCCGACGTTCAACATATTGTTGAGTATTGTCGTAAGGTTCATTCTTATTCTGAATTCCCTCAATGTAATATTGAAGGTACAGTTCAGGACGGTCCTTGGGCCACTTCAGCTTATCTACTTCAATGTAGAGAAGTTCCTCTTAAAGACTAGACTCTCCGGAGTCTTTTCTTTCCGTGGCTATTATTAAGCTTATTTTTTATGATTTTCTGATATACTATTCTCCTAACTTTATTCTTTTTGAATATTGAATTTAACACATAAGGAATAATATATGAAAAAATATATTTATACACTCTCTCTGGTCGCTTTATCTTCACTTCTTTTTGTTGGTTGTGGATCTTCTAATGACGACGACACTATGAACTCTGGTTCTGGTTATCAATTGATATCTATTGAGGACTCTGATACAGCTTCTTATTCTGAAAAAGGACAAATTAGAATGTCTTCTATTGATAGTCCTGATTATTTTAATTCTAAAAGTATTGAAAACTTTGCTGAAAACTGTGGTTCTACTTTTGATACTTTTAAAGAAATGGGGCGCCTATCGTTTTCTGAAACAAAGCGTTATCTAAATGTTGGTTCTTATTATGATATTTCCACTTTAGAAATTGAAGGTAAACCTGTTGTTGATAGTAATAATTTAACTTTAAGTACGGTTTTTGTATCTAATGCGAATGCTTCTTTTCTTACTGTTTCTAAATTCTTTAATGAAAATAAACCTCTTTCTATTCAAAGTTTTCAAACTGCAGATCAAATCTCTTTAAACTTTCTACTTGTTTTAAATGGCTTCTCTACTCCTTATTTTATTAATGAGGGTGAAGGTGAAGTTATGGGTGAGTACAGATATCCAAATCCTAACTTTGATATGGAACAACTTATTTTAGATTACAATGCTGCTCTCAGTTCTAATAAATCTTTACCTGACTTCAAGAACCCCGGGTATCATAATAGTATTAATATGACTATTGGACAAGCTATGAATTATGCTCAGTCTTTTGATAGTAATAGTGACGGTCTTAAAGACGGTCTTGGTCTCTGGTCTTCTTATAGAAGTCTCTTTACTTGTATGGCTTTTGAAAATAAAAATCTTAATGTTTATTCTGACGGTTACTTAGATTTAACTGTAGGTAACTAATATGCTCACTTATGCACAACAATCTTTAAATGTTAAAGATAATCGTCCTGCTGTTTTTTTAGCAGGGCCTTCTCCTAGAACACAATCTATCCCTTCTTGGAGAGCTGAAGCTGTTGAGTATCTAAAAGATCACTATGATATCTTTATTCCTGAGTTTGAGGACGGTCATGTTCCTGAAGGTGAGTTTGATCATTCTGCACAAATTGAATGGGAACAGAATGCTATGGTGTATGCAGATATTATTCTTTTTTGGATCCCTAGAAATGATTCTACTATGTTGGGGCTTACTACAAATGACGAATTTGGTTATTGGAGAGCTTCTAAACCTAGTAAATTAGTTTTGGGTGTTCCTGAAGGTTCTTTTCGAACTAGATATCAGTTATATTGGGCCAACAAGCTTGACATTCCTACAGCTAATACTCTTAAAGAGGCATGTGATATCGTAATTTCTAAAATGTACAAGGTAGACTAGTTTCTACCTTCCGTTTGTCTCGATATATAATATATAATATATTATGTCTAGTTCCAATTTAATTTTGGTTCCTTAAAAACGTCTTTTGTTTTGACTATATTTTGTAATTTATTTGAGTTTAAACCACCTAATTTAGCTCCGCCTAGTGCTTTTATCGTATTCATTTCAATTGTTTTTGGCTTTTTACCTTTGTTTTTCTTTTGAAAAGCCTCAATCATTACCTTCTGTTGTTCACCTGACGCGGCACTTATCTTTGCTAATTCTTGTTGAAGACTTAGTTCTTCTGCAAATAAACCTGTAATTAATAGTATTCCTAATATTGCTTTTTTCATTATATTATCCTTAATTTTTTATAATGATAACATTTTTAAACTGCTTTTAATAGCTTTCACAGTATAATATAGCTAGATTAAGAGGCTTCTATCTTCTTATAACAACATATTGATTGTTTAAAAACGTCATAAAAAAAAATACAAAGGGTTCAATATGAACAAAACACAAAAAATAACTCCTGATCTTTTTCTTAAAATCTCTCGAGTACTACAAGATCTTTCTCTTAGATTTCCTTCTATTAACACCGAAATGTCTTATCAGACCGGTAGAGGTAAACCTTTTAAGAGTTACACATTAGAACCTCAGAAGAAAAACTCGGTATCAAGTCTTATCCTGGAAACTATTTTTATTAATATTCAATTTCTTGAATTTGTACCAGTTAAAAAAGATTGGGTTAAAGATCCTCTTGTTATACAAGAAGGCATGAGTGCTTCTGATATGGTTTATGCCATGATTACAGATAAGGAAACTAAGCCTGAGCCAGTTTCAGTCTTTACTCAAGATATTCAATCTGATATTTTCACTTATCTTCAATTTGTTGGAGCCGGATTTATTGAAATGAATATGTATGAAAAAGGTTTTCAAATTGGTTTTGCATTAAGCACAGAAACTGTTTTTGAAAGTAAAGATAATATCCTGGTTCATACTCCTGGTGTTATGTCTTATACACTTACAATTGGTGCAAAATATTTCCTTGGTGAAACAAAATACAATTCTATGGTTAATCTTAAAGAACGTACTTTATATCAAATTGAAATTGGTAAACATACGAACTTTCAATATCGTTTTTATTTTGAAGACGAGGAAGGTAATCATGTTGTTATTGAATCTTTTACTAGAGGTCACTGTGGAGAGGAACAACCTATTCTACATAGATTAGATCATGCTATTATTATGGACGGTCGTTTGAACTTTCAAAAAGCTATGATTAAGCTTTGTTCTCATGAATTGAACATGTATGAGTGTGAGAGTGAGTTCTCTGAAAAGATACTTAAACTAACTGCTAAAGTAGCTCAGAATCAATTCTAGGCTACATATGGGAAGAAACCTTTCTTCCCTACATTACTTCTCATTACCTGTAGTAGGGAATTAAATTCTTCATATTCCTTTGGGATCCTTCCATTATATTTATTCTTTGGTATAACTATTCCCTTATCTATACAGTCTTCTATTCCAAATTCTTCTGCCATATATTCAAAAACTTCTATGATCATTTTATTGTTTTGACCTTTTGTTATTCCAAAAAATATCTCATTTATATCTTTGATTGTTAACTCTATTCTATTTGAACGTTTTAAATATCTCATATTTCCTCTTTTTTTCTTTTTTTAAGCATTTTTTGATTTTAAATAGTGTATAATAATTCCATAAATAAATATAGGAGATTTACATGGATAGACATTATATAACTGAGTCGGATATTGGAAAAAGAATTTGTTTTACTGCTGACTCAAAGTTACTTTCTTGCAAAGAGGTTGTTAACAAGACAGGCATTCTTACTAGAATATACAGAGGTTCTTCTACTACTGAACTTGATCTTGCTGTAATTGCTTATGTTGACGGTACTTATACTTCCAAAAGTGGTCCTTTATCTGATACAATTCTTGTAGAATAGAGGTTATCTTACTATAACAATACATGTAAAAATAAAGACGGTACTTTTTAAGACTACTATACCCAATCAGGAGGTATATTATGAAAAATACATTTATTGAAATACAATCAGAAGTTGGTGTTACTATTGGAAAGGTAACTAAATTAAGCAAGTCTTCAAAAGGTTCTATTATTGCATATTTTATTTATATGTTTGGCCCTAGATTAACTTTGGATAAAGCAGTTTTATCTACTCAAGGTGTTAAGCTAACTGAAGAAGTTCCTTCTTTTTAAGTTTAAATAAAGTCTTTCTATTGTATACTCTTTAAAATAATTAAGGAGCACTTCACATGGACTTACCTCAACTTGTTAGTAAAAGTATTACTTCTTATGAAGACGGTACTCTTACTCTCTCTTATACTATCGGCGGACCAAAGTTCCTTGCTGATAAAAAATACGAACTATTTGACACAGCTTTGTTACTTTCTGATAAAGAACTTATCTATTCTGACTCAGTTGTCGAAGTTCTACCTGGTATTCTTAATGCTATCACTTCACATATTATAAAAATAATTGTTAAAGAAATTGCTATCAAGGATATCCCTGCATTTGTAAATAAAATGGATCTTATCTCTGTTGAGGATATTATTTTTGAACCAGAGTCAGACGAATTTAATCCAAATGTATTTATTATCGACGAGTTTCATAATCTACACAATAACAAAAATGTAAAGGAATTTAAAATATCATGAATAGACAAGAATTATTAAAGGTTATCCTCATTGAGGAAGCTACTGAATGTATTGAGGCTTTTGTTTTAGGCAAAACAGATATTAGTGAGGAGGGTAATATTTTTCATGAACTACATGACTTATTAGCTGTTGCTAGTATGATTGACGGATTTGCTGTACCTGTAGTTGATTCTATTGATAGTAGTGACACTTCAGACTTGATTTTTATTTTAAATCAAAATTTGAAGCTTCAATATTATGTATCTAAGTCTCTTAGATTTGGAAATGACTCTTATGATCCCACTATTGACGATAAGCTCTCTAACAGAGAACATGTTAATCAAATACTTACATATATATTAACCTATTTGGTTAATTCTAGTCATTATGAAGTTGTTTTGATTGACACTAAATGCGCAAAGGTTGAAAAATATTTACTTGCCTCTAAAAAATGTGGTACATTATCTGAATAATCCTGCCCTCTGAAAGAGGTAGGAAAGCTTTTTTAGATTTCTCTAATTAGCTTTAAAAACTCTATTTCTGTTATAAAATAGTGTTCTCCTTCAATCCAAATGACAACTATATAGTCGTCTTTGTTGATTGGTTGTTTTAGGTAGTTCTTTGCTGTCTCAAAATCACCTTCGAAGAACGAACTATAGTGAGGGTGATTCTCTACAGGAATTTCAGATAAGTCTGAACTTTCTCCTATATATTCTAAAAATTCAATTTTAGTCTCTTTTTCTAAAACTAATCCTTCTGGATTAGTTAGTGTGTTGACACCGTAGTGTGTTGATATGATTTTCATTTTATTCCTTTTATAAATAATTTGAATATGTTATAGGATTTAATCCTGCCCTCTGAAAGAGGTAGGATTAGGATTAAGAATCTAATAGTGCTAATGCACTTTTAAAATCTTCAATGCTTTTATCATGATAGTTCATTTCAATATTCACAATGAACCAAGGCTCTTCTTCTGGATCTCCAGGAAGAGTATCTATTGATAGCTCTGTGAAATCAGCTAAAACTTCTCTCGCTTTCTTTTCAAAGTTATCTGCGTCAGTTTCATTATCAAAGTCATACGTAAGTGTAACTCTAATATCTTCTACTTCTACAATACTCGGGCTTAGGTCGACAATTTTTTGTTCATTCATATCTGATCCTTAAATCATTGATAGTTTTCTGCAGAAGCCATTAAGCTCTACAATCTCTTTTTCTGTAAGTACTCTACCAACTTTGATATAGTCTTCCATTCCAGAATCGTCATACTCCGCATAAAGTTCATTCAAACCATTATCTATCTTTTTAAATACTAAAAGATATCTTTCTAGCTCAAGTACATTCGAATGTACTTTACCTGCTTTGTAGTCATTAAAATGTTTACTAATCGCAGCTAATTTACTTTGATAGTAATGTAGCAATCTTGTGGTAAGTAGTTGAATTTTAAAACCGTCTGTAATAATTTCTTCACTCTTATTTACATAAGAATCACAAGAATCTATCCAGATCGGGTCAAAATCAAGTGGCCATGTGGCCCAACCGTTTTCAATACCATGTGGATTTACGTCCAGCATTGCTGTTTTTTTTGAGCAATTTGCATGGTGTGTACCTGCATTTTGTCCTCGAAACATACATGTATCACATGAATTTGAAGACGCAAAGAAACCTGGTCTTATATGTTTTAAATCATATGGCACTGCTGCCTCTGCTTTTTGTTCTTCAGTTAGAGTTTTAAACTCTGGTTTTTTTTGTGGTGTAGACATATTATGTCTCCTTTAATTAATTCACAAATCCTAGAAAATGTGTTAACTCTGTTATAAGATTTATTATATGTTTATTTTTGATATAATATAAAAAAGGAATTTATATGGAACTCAGAATTGGAAAAAGGCAACTTAAGGCAGATTACAAATCGTTATTACTTGTATTTTTAGGTTTTGCAATATTTTCTCTTGGACTATATACTGACAACACATTGTATCCTTCTTATCAGTTTGGAGAAACATTTATTCCTGGTAATTCATTCTTAAATATTTTACCTATTCTCTTTTTATATTTGTATTTCTTGATTTCATATTTAAAAAAACGTTTTGAACTTTTCTTATCTGAATTCATTATTCCAATTGTAACATTGTCATTATTTTATGCATTACTTTTAAAATTTAGTATTTTATTTTATTATAAATTTACCGTAATGTAATTTATTCTTTTATTTTTAAAATTAAATACCTCCTTTTATTCGTTATATTTATTTTTTTATGGTATACTCGTAAATATTACAAAACAAGGAATAATTCATGAAAAAACATTTAACTTCAATTTGTGCTTTTGCAGCAGTTGCTGCCATTGCTTTTACAGGTTGTGAAACAAGCTCTACAGAATCTAGCGATCCCACTCTTCTTACTGGTTACTTTATTGACGGGGGTGTTCGTGGGGCAACTTATAAAACTCCCTCTACTAAAGGTAACACCGATAAATATGGTATTTTTAAATATAAAGCTGGTGAGGAAGTCTCTCTTTACGTTGGTAAAGTTTACTTAGGAAAAGCTAAGCCTGGTGCCAATGGTTTAATTACCCCTGCTGATTTAGCTCATGGTAATATTGACGTGCAGACTCAAATGTTGAGATTTTTACAATCTGTAGATATCGATCAAAACCCTGCAAATGGTATTAATATCCAGAGTTGGGTTAGTGCAAGTTTTCCAGAACTAAACTTCTCTGAGAGTTTTACTGATTTAGAGATACTTGGTTATTCTCCTGAAGGGGCTGTCTTAATGGATCGTTTCCCTGCTAAAAACCCAGATATTCAAGGTAGTGTTGCTGGAGATAAAATCTTAGATATTGGTGGTGACGCTGCATTAGTTCATTTAGACACCTCTCTTAATGAATTTTACGTAGGACCACCTAATTCTAGTAATTATGCTGGACAATATGCTGGAAATGGTGTTGATATTGAAAACCCTTTAACTGTTAAACCTGACCCTGTTAAGCCTGACCCTGAAAAGCCTACTGAACCTGAAAAGCCTACTGAACCACCAGCTACTGGAACAGAGTATCCTGAAGTTGAACCTGGTGTTCCACCTGTAGCAAGTGCTCGTATGGCAAATGTTTATAAAACAAAATTATTTGTTGCTTATGATAATGAAAAAGTAACTGTTGACTTTATTGATCAATTGATATCTCTTTATCCTAATGTTACTCAATTTAGAACTCTTGCTACATACAAACCTGTACTTGGTGGTCAGATTCTAAAGAGTTATCCTGGATTGGTTATTTCTTCCATTACACAGGACCAAGTCAAATTTGTTTTTGGTGACGAAATTGGTGCGATCCCAGTTTCTAACTTAAGACAAGGTTCATATGCTTTATCTCCGGGGCTTTACTATACTATTGATTCTTCTTCAGCTTATAATACTAATTTAGTTGGCATTCAAACTAACCATTTGTTAGCTGCTAAAAGAGTTTGTACTCAGTATGATATCAATGCTAGAGACTATCGGTCTTTAGAGACTATTGATCCGGGTAGTTTTGATCTTTCTGTTGATTATAAGACATTTATTAATAATGCTAAAGGTGCAACTGTTTATGGGAAAGATATCCTTAAGGCTTACTTGATCTCAGCTGGATTCTCACAAGGCTGTGCAACTCCAGATAGAGAGTTATTCGTTCACTAAGAACTACGTCTTTTATGGCGTAGACTTTATCTTCATAGTTAGTTCTTAACTATCTATATATGAACAATTAACGTTGAAATATACGCTTAATTGTTCAAATCCCAACACTTATACATTTTTTTTGTGAGTTTGATATAAACCTATTTAGTTTATAACTATGTGTTTATACATTTTTTTTGTGAGTTTGATATAAACCTATTTAGTTTATAACTATGTGTTTATACATTTTTTTTGTGAGTTTGAATTATCTTTTAAAAGTTACTTTTGTAATATCCAGTGTTGCAAATATTCCACCATTTTCTTTTTCTATATACCAACCTTCATTTGTATTGTGAGGTCTATAATTAGCTTTTATTGTATTTGTTGATTTATCTGGATAAGTAGTAGTGAATTCTTTTGTTGTTAAATTGTATTCAAATGAAAACATTGTTTATCCTTTTTGAAGTATAACTAGAGGTGTGCTTTTACGCCAAATGCTCTAAGGAAATATTTAAGACGTCTCAATGGAACTCTCTTCTACTCAGTCTTTGTTCCAATGATCAAACCCACATTTCCTCTCGTACTATGGTGGGCAAATCTTAAACCGCATAATATTCTCTGAATCCTTAAACCGAGTCCTTGCCATTAGGAAATTGTTCGTATTACTACGACACAAAAAAATGACTAAAACGAACCAAGTAAAAGGTCGCGAAGTTCTGCTTTTTCCCGAGGTTATATGATCGCCTACACAAATAGATTATGGCTATCCAAGGTTTAATTTGGAATCATAGCTTGCGATATCACTTAATTTCAGCGCCGACTGCCTACTCTTTTCCTCTCGCAACTCCTTAGAGGGTGGCTGCTTTTAGGCCAACCTTCCAACTAGTTATGAAAGTATTATAATATAAGTTCCCTTAAACTTCCCTTACTAAAATAAAATATTTTCCTAAGCTTCCTTTTATGTATTCTATGTTAGACTTTCAATATCTAAAAAAAACTAAGGAATTATTTTGCATACTGAAATCTATATACCCACACCTAACGAAGAATTTATTAAAGGCTCCGAAAACATTGTACATAAACAGCTGTTCTTTAAGGAAAGTGTTACTAGTAATTTTGAACCTTGTAGTATTATCTACTTTTCTAACAATTTCTCTGACTCTAGTCCTATTGTCCTGATCAAAGACTTTAAGGGGAAATTTAAATCTGTAGAGTTTCCACCAACCTTTTTATCTTACTCTCAAGAAGGTCCTTCAGAGTTTAATCCTGTAATGACTAGTCTTACTCTTCAACATAGAGAAGTCGGATCTCTTGTTAGTGTTGAAATTCAGGGTAGAATATTTCAAGGTGTTATTGGTGATCGTAGTACATTTACATATTCATTTGTAGAGAAAAGACTTGAGATTACTTATGAGGTTCTTGATCAGATATCTGGTGAATCTATGGGCCGTTTCTCTGAGATTAATTTCTTTCCAGCTTATTAATGGGTTATACGCCTCCAATGTGCTATAATAGAGTATATAAACACTGGAGGTCTTGTTCTTGACATATTCTATATTCATACCCACTTTGCCCGAGAATATTAATTCTTTGGAAAGAACACTTGAGTCTATTAACTCACATATTCAAATATCTATTGAAGTTATTGTTTCCTCACACTTACATTCACAACAGATCCAAGCTTTGGTTTCTAAATACCCTTTCGCTAAATATCTTTCTTTTCCTGAATCTTCTAATGGTTCTAAATATAATTTATATTATATGAGTCAAAACGCTACTATTGGTGAATACATTGTCTTGCTATCTGATAATGTTATTGTTACCAGTGACTGGACAGAGTCTCTAGTTAAAACAAAAGGTAATTTCACTTGTGGAAGAGTATCTATCTCTGAAGATAGTAAGATTCCTCGTAACTTCTTAAATTCCCTTTACTCTTTTTATGGAGAAACTGCATTCTCCAGCATGCCTAACATTTTATCTCTTGAGGATTTTTTATTAGTAGACAATTTTATTATTCGCAGGGATTTTTTAGAATCTATATCTCAGTTGTCTACATTTAATACATTTTTACTTCAATTATATTGTGTTGACAATAACGTTGATAGAGCTTATGATCCTTCTTTACATATATCCTTATGCGTTAAAGAACATAAATTTTCTAGAGATTTCTTGTTTAATCGTTCATTAGAATTGCAGCGTTATTATTATAAGTTGAATAATCATATCGGTACTAAAAATAGACTTTTTAGAGTTTTAAATAGCTTTGTTGAATTCTTTAAATATAGTACATTACTTTATTTTAGACCTATTAATGATTATAAGAGATTTTCATATCAATTAGAGCGTAATAAAATTCCTTTTAATTAGAATATAAGTTTTATTTTGTTACTATATACAAAATACAAAAGGACCACTATATGATTATGTCAACTGCTGAACAATTTAAAACGCAATTTATCAAAAAATGTGAAGAGGTTTCTCATACGGAAATTTATCCTGCTCTCATGCACCTTGTTAACGGTGGTCGAATCGCACTTAAAACTACTAATTTCCCTAAAGACTGTACTATCACTCCTTATGCTGATTATGAGCTACCTGCCGATAAACTTCATGTTATCCAAACCGGTATTGTCTCAAATCTAATCTCTAAATCTGAATATGAAGAATACTTTGCTTCTGGTAATTCTGAATGGGAAACTAACTATAATAATGAATTGAAACGTTCTTATTCATTTGACTTATATCATTCTTTTAACTCTTACCAATTTTCTATTGAAGGCAGAAGTGACGAACTTGTTGATATTATTGATATATTCTTCTTTTTTTATAGATATAATGTTGAGTTAGAACTTTTGGAGATTGATAAAGAGAGAGAAGATATATTAGAAAGCCTTTATTTAGGTAAAACATTTATTTTTTCTGGTGAAAATTTAGGGAATCCTTCTGTAGAAAGTCCTGACGAAATCAAATCTATTTCTGTTCTTGATATTAATGGGACCACTTACATTGGTTTCGCAGGTTATGAGGGT
>Ga0256824_10000339_pt1 | contig 17683 bp, 22 predicted proteins | sample CV67metaG_FD_191570 | JGI IMG/M metagenome (GOLD analysis project Ga0256824, IMG submission 191570) | Hydrothermal vent microbial communities from East Pacific Rise, Pacific Ocean - CV67 | ecosystem: Environmental > Aquatic > Marine > Hydrothermal vents | place: Pacific Ocean: East Pacific Rise...
TATTTATGGTAAAGAGTTACAATATACTTTAGAGAATTTATATGAGATAGTTAAAAGTTAGACTTTAGGGGTCTATAAAAAAAAGGATAAAAAATGCTAGGAGCAATAGCAGGAGATATCATAGGTTCATACTATGAGTTTCACAAAATAAAAACAAAAGAGTTTGAACTGTTTCACCCTGAAAGTAAATTTACAGATGATACAACACTCAGTATGGCAATAGCTAAATCTATTGTAGATGATGAACCTTATTTATATAATGTGATAGATTTTGGTTTACGTTATTTTGATGTGGGCTATGGGAGTGGTTTTAAAAAATGGCTTAAAGGGGAGGAACACAAGCCTTATAACTCATGGGGAAATGGTTCAGCCATGAGGGTTTCGGCTGTTGCTTGGGCTTTTGAGACGGAGGAGAAAGTTTTAGAAGAGGCACGAAAATCAGCAGAGATAACCCATAATCATCCCGAAGGTATAAAAGGTGCTGAGGCTACGGCATTTGCTATTTTTTGGGCTAGAAAAGGGTTAACAAAAGCGTTGATACGGGAAAAAATATCAGAAAAATTTGATTATGATTTAACTAGAACAGTAGATGAGATACGACCTGAGTATAAGTTTGAAGTCTCTTGTGCCAAATCAGTTCCTGAATCAATCATCTGTTTTTTAGATTCAGATTCATTTGAGGATGCCATACGAAATGCCATCTCTTTGGGTGGAGATGCAGATACCATGGGTGCGATAGCAGGGAGTATAGCTGAGGCTTATTATGGTATTCCAAAAGAGATAGAGGAGAAGATTTATACTTATTTACCTGAGGAGTTCAAAGAGATATTAGAGAAATTTCAAAAAAAATCTTTTGAAGTTTTTAAAAAGTATGCTTTAGAGATAGCCATTTCAGAAAAAGATATTGAGCGTATGGGAGGTACGGTATCAGCGAACAATCTTCGACAAACATTTCAACTTGTTAAAGAGTTACCAAAATATCATGATGAAAGGGAAGGAGAGATACTTGTTCAATTTAATCTGTGTATTGATTTATGGCAAAAAGCATTAATTCGACATAATGGACAAGCACTAAATTTTGTGACATATGATACACAAACAGGTATTCCACTTGCGTATATAGACCAAGACCTTGTGGCTAAAGCATGGTTTTATGCATCCAAAGCACATCAAGAGCAGAAGTACCCTAGAGATGATTTGCCATACATTACACATATTGGTAATGTTGTGTTAGAAGTTATGGCTGTTTCGCCATGGATAAGAGATGAAAATTTGGCAATTGTTTGTGCCATTCTACATGACACGATAGAGGATACTACGACAACCTATGAAGAGTTGCTTCAAGAGTTTTCCAAAGAGGTAGCTGATGGGGTGATGGCATTGAGCAAAGATGAAACTTTGACCACAAAAAAAGAGCAGATGCTAGACTCTTTGAAGCGTATAAAAAAGCAACCCAAAGAGATTTGGACAGTTAAAATGGCAGATAGAATTGCCAATTTGGGAAAGCCTCCATACTATTGGAAGAAAGAGAAAATTAAAGCATATCAAGAGGAAGCAGAACTAATTTATACCTATTTATGTAGTGCCAATCCAATATTGGCTGAACGTTTAGAAAAAAAGATAGTAGAATACGATAGGTATTTAAATTAAAGCTATTTTCTAACTAGGAATATTTACAGTTTTCTGCTTAATCCTAACACGCTATAATAAAAACCTAAAAAGAGTTATATACTTATTGAATTTTAACAGATTATCTAAGGAAATATAGATGTATATTCGGATTTATAATAATCAACTGATTAAAGTTTTTACAGCAGAAGAAGATTTAAATAATTCTGAAATTATAGGTAAAATCAAAGGGAGAGAACCTGCTGGTTTTACTTTTCGGGATGAAAAAAATTATATGGTTTTTTATCCTATTGATAAGATTACAGCCAAGGAGTTACAACTTCTTATTAGAAAGTCAAAAACAGCCACCATCGCTATTAATTTAACCGATGAGGAGGCTTTGGAGTACTTTTATGTAGTGGCTAGGGTACAGATTATAGAACATAATAAAGAAAAATGTACAGAAGATGAGTTATCTGCTTGGATGCTTGATTCGATAGATGCAGGGATTATCAACAGTTCTGTGTGGGCAAAAATAAAACCGAAAGTGATTCAAAAACTAGAAGAAGATGGTTTTTTATCGTTGGAAAGAGAAAAGGAAAAAGAGGTTTAGAAAATGATGGATTTTTTAACGTTTAAAACATTTGTTAGTCCCATGGCATTGATTTTTTTCTATTATATGGGTGCTGTTATTATGCCGATATTTGTTTGGTTTTTTTCCCGTTGGATTATGAAAAAAATAACGTTTTTAGAGCAAGGGTATCAGCAGAGTAAAAAAGTTGTTTGGGGGATGGTTAGTTTCCCTTATAAAGTTCTTTTTATAGTGATTTTTATGATGATGTTCCTTTTTATGGAATTGATGTGGCGAATGATGTTTGAGTTTTTAATCGCCTATATGCAAATATGGGAAGCTTTGGTGAAGTAGAGATGCAAAAAAAGAAAGTGAATAGAGTTCTTGCAAAACTAGGAAACGATGGCTTTAGCCTCGCCATATTCAGGGCTGAAGCCTCTGATTCCAAAGAGTTTAATGGATGAAAATGAAATTTTTACCAACAACAAAATGGGCTAAAATTCGTCTAGGGGTATTGTTTCTTTTCCTATTTTATATGGTTCTACCTCCCTTATATGGAATGCTACAGTATAAGCCAAAAGAGGGGGATATGATTTTTCAATCTTTACCTTTTGGAGAGTTAACCAAGGTGATTGAGGGGGTAACAAATTCACCTTATTCCCATGTAGGGTTGCTGGTTAAAAAGAACAATGTATGGTATGTACGTGAAGCGATTGGAGAGGTGAAAGATACACTGCTTTACTTATGGGTTTTGAGAGGTAGAGGGGATAGTTTTGCTGTTTTTAGATTAAAAGAGCCTTATCAAAAAAGTATTCCAAAGATGATGAAAAAGAGTGAAGCGTTTTTGGGTTGCCCTTACGATTTCCATTATGGGTTAGATGATGAAAAAATATATTGTTCTGAATTGATTTTTAAGGCGTATAAATATGCTACCCATAAAAATTTAGGAAAGTTGGTTCGATTAAAAGAGTTAAATTGGAAGCCTCACGAAAAGTTTATCCTTTCGATAGAAAATAAAATCCCCTTAAATCGAGAGATAATTACACCACAAGATTTGTCAGAAGCAAAAGAGTTGTATTTGGTTTATAGTAATTATTAAGAGAGAATAGGAATAAAAAATGACAATAGTAATACACGGTTTTGGAAGTGCAGGGCGAGGTGGAAAGGCGATGCTTTTTCGGGAATATTTTAAGAGCAGAGGGGAGCTTTGTATCGCTCCTTCGCTCTCTTATGTGCCAGAATTGGCGATGGATACTTTGGAACAGTTGATAGAGTCTTGTGGTGAAGATATAACACTTATTGGTTCATCTTTAGGGGGATATTATGCCATCTATTTGGCTGAAAAATATCGATTAAAGGCTATACTTATAAACCCAGCTGTAGATTCTGCTGAAACACTTAAACGGGTATTAGATATGGGTGGGATGGCGAAGAACTACTATGATAATAGTGAGTTTACTTGGAATGAAAACCATGTAAAGATGTTACAAAAGTATCGAGTAACTGAGATTAAAAATGGAAAATATCTTCTTTTGTTACAAAAAGGGGATGAGGTGTTAAATTATAAAGATGCTATTGCAAAGTTACCCCATGCTCAAACGATAATAGAGGAGGGTGGGACACATCCTTTTGAGGGGATAGAGCGATATTTTGTTAAGATACTTGCTTTTATGGGAATTTAATTTATTAAGGAGTTAAAATGAAAAAGAGATGGTTACTTATCCCTTTTGTTGTCTCTATGCTATTTGCGAACGAGATAGAGATGTTAGAGCTTATATCAAGCACTGAAACAAATACAACAGTGGAAGCGTATAAGATGGGTCAGGTTTCTAAGATTTATTATGATTATAATGAAGCTTTAGCATTGGCAAAAGAGGAGAAAAAAAATCTGTTTATTTTTTTTCAACGGAAGAGTTGTCCATGGTGTAAAAAATTACGAAATACAACCTTTCAAGATGAAACCCTTACGAAACAGATAGATGAAGAGTATGTTGTTCTTCTATTGGATAGAGATCAAACTGTAACCTACCCCAAAAAGTATAAAGTTATGGGTGTACCTGTGGTTTACTTGGTAGATACCAATGAAAAAGTTCATGTGATAGAACAAGGCTACAGTGCAGACCCTAAAGGTTATATAGAGTTGCTTAACATCTGTACTCAGAGAACAAAAATGAAATAGAAAGATTTAGCTCTTTAAATTATTTATCTCTGTTTTTAGCCTCTCTACCTCTAAGTTTTCTCTCTCCATTTGTAAGTCTAAAAGAGCATTCTCTTTTCTATTTGAACGGAGAGAGAGAAGAAAGCCCAAAAATGAGAACATTGAGGTGCTGAATGATGTCATCATAATAAACTTTGAATCTTCAAAAATATTTTCTAAGTCACTGTCTATAGAGATGGTTGTTTTGTTGTATCTTGATGTATCAAAACTTTTTTTCTTGGGTTCAGAGGCATTGAGCCAAACAAACAAAAATATAGAGATAGAGACAACAAAGAGTAATGCAAAGAATTTAGAAATCATAAATAACACCTTTTTCAAGCTATTATATCAAATAAAGACTATGCTTTTTGTAAAGCTTCCAATTCAGCATGGATTTTTTCAATATTTTTTCGCTCTTTTTGTAGTTTTAGAATTCTTGCTTTCTCTCTTTTTCGTTCCAAATAGTAAGAGACTACCAGTCCTATGTACGAAAGAATAGAAATAGTGAGTGAAAATAAGCCAAAAAAAGTAAGATTCATTTTAGGACTAAAGTTCAACAATAGTATCAAATTTTCAATATTGGTTGGAAAAAAGGTTATGCTTAAACACAAGGAGATAGAAAAAATAAATAGAAAGAAAAAAAAAGTTGTAAAGTTCATAGGTTATCCATAATAAGTATATTTGGTAGCATCTTAACATAAAAAAACTAAATCTCCAATATGGTAACATGTTACTTTAGATTTGCATAAAAGATGCTACTAAAAAACACTTTTTAGGATTTATTAAATAATAATAGACTATTATTCCGAAATTTTTTAAAAGGGATAGTTATTTGAAAAAGATATTATTAATACTATTGTTTGTACTCTTTAGTGGAGAGTTGGTGGGAAAAAACATCAGTAGTAAAGAAGCTGTACATCTTCAAAAGATTTACAAAAAAGTTTCAAAGAAGAGCAATATTAGTAAGAAAGCGTTAAAAAAAGCGTTTGCTTATTATAAAAAAAATCAGAGAAAGAAGGGCTTATCTAAAAAGTATCTTGCCATTGCCGACTATACTAAGTCAGCAAAACAAAAGCGTTTATATATTATTAACTTGAAAAATGGATATGTTTACCGTCATAAAGTGGCACATGGAAAATATTCTGGTGCTATTGGTGGGAAAGTAAAGAAATCAAGTAACAAACGTAACTCTTTTATGACCCCTTATGGTTTTTATAAAGTAGGGTCAAGAATAGGTAAAACAAAAAAGAAAAAGTATCGATACTTATCGGTTAAAGGTCTACAGTGGAACAATAAAAAGGTTGGGAAACCCTCACGATTTGGTGGAAGAGATGTTATTATTCATCCTGCAAAATATGTAAACCGAGGTGGACGAAGTCATGGGTGTTTTGCTATTTGTCCTAAAGATCAGTGGAAAATCTTTTCTAAATTAAAAAAAGCACTTTTTTATAGTTATACTGGTAGATAACTATAGTTTTACAACGGTGCGTTGGGAAACGCACCCTACCAATGACTTATGAAATTAAGCCCAAAATATGGCAAGGCTAAAGCCGTCGATTCCATATATGCCAATCGATATATTTGGAATCGGCGTGTTTTCCCTAAAGGGATTTCCTTGGGTCACACCCAAACCTGAAAAGCTTAAATCATTGGTGTTGGGAAACGCACCCTCCTTCAATCTTTCAAAAAAATCATATTTCTATCTTTATCTTTATAAATAAAATCTTGAATTTCGCTACAATGCTTTTGAAAAATAAAGGATAGATGTGAAAGTGATTATAGATTTAATTGAAGATATACGAGAGAGCATTAACAACAATGAAACCTATGCCATAACAGCCATGTTATTAAAAGAGGATAAGAACGATAAGAAAAATCTGATTTATGCTGGTGAAGCCTCTGTCGGTTCATTTTATGTTGACAAAATATCAAAAGAGCTTATTTTTACTGTTGAGAAAGAAAAAGAGCCTTTGTCTGTAGGTGAGCTTGTTAAACATCTACTGATTATGGATATGGAGATGATGATGTATGAAGTTAAGTTAGCTGTGAGTGAAGAACATGCCCCCCAAGAGTTGGTGGGCTTTGGTTTTAATGCTACCGATGGAAAATATGCTTTATTCATTATGGCATAATTACAGTTTGGCTAAAATATCAAAATTAAAAAATTAGGGGTTTCGTATGTCAGTTAAATGTGCATTTTTATTTGCAGGACAAGGTTCGCAAAGTTTAGGAATGGGAAAAGATTTTTTTGAAAATTCAGATGTTGCAAAGTCAATGGTAGCAGATGCTACAACTCGTACAGGGATTGATTTTGAAAAACTTCTTTTCGAAGAGAATAGTGATTTAGGAAAAACAGAGTTTACTCAACCAGCCATCCTTTTAGTTGCATCTATTGCCCATAAACTTTTTACCGATGCTGTCGATATTCAACCAACACTTGCAATGGGACATTCACTAGGAGAATTTTCAGCCTTGGTATCTGTAGGGGCATTGGATGCCATAGATGCCGTTGAGTTGGTAAATCTTCGTGGTAAGCTTATGGCAGAAGCATGTTCAAAACAAGAAGTTGGGATGATGGTTTCTTTAGGACTTTCAGATGAAGTTGTTGAGCGTATTTGTGAAGAACAAAGAGATGCAGGGCTTAAAGTATGGGCTGTTAACTACAATTCTGATGGTCAGATAGTCATTGCAGGAATTAAAAAAGATTTAGAAGTGTTAGCACCGATTTTAAAAGAGGCAAAAGCAAAACGAGCCATGTTGCTTGATATGTCTGTGGCTTCTCATTGTCCACTACTTGAAAGTGCTGTTGAACCATTGGCTGAAAAGTTAAATGAGATGATTAAAGATGAATTTATTTCTCCTGTTATTTCAAATGTTACAGCTTTGCCTTATTCTACAAAAGCAGAGGCATTAGAGTTACTTCCAAAACAGTTGGTTGAACCTGTAAAGTATAAACATTCAATGGCAAATATTGATGATACAGTGGATTGTTATATTGAGTTTGGGCAGGGAAATGTATTGAAAGGGTTAAATAGAAAAGCTACTAAAAAACCACATTTTAATGTAAGCGATATGAACTCTCTTGAAAGCACAATTGAGGCGATTAAAGCATTGTAGAGTTTTTGTTTCTATCGAATTTGATAGAAACAAAATAAAGTCATTTAAGGTTAGAGCTATTAACTTCAGTTGAACTGTGATTAACGGTAGAGTTATTTGTTCCCTTTGCTGTATGTGCCACACCGTTTTCTCTTTCATTTGAAGTGTCTTGAGCCACATTTTTGTTTGTAATTGTTCCCACACATCCCGATGCTATTATTGCCAGTAAAAGCGTAGATAAAATCGTTTTCATCATAATTATCCCTTAAAATCAAATTGTCCTGTAAGACAAAATCATTATATGTATTTACATCTTAAAAATTATGAGAAAGATTTTTTTTTTATCTGAAATTTGATATATATCCTATTTTTTCACACTTTCTTTATTTAAACTTAAAAAAGTGTTTTTATTGGTCACAGTTTAAAGGTATTATGAGTATAAAACTTGTCCCATCTGGAGAACTTTGAATCTCTATTTTCCCTCTCATGTTCTGTTCAATAATCATTTTTAAAATATATAAACCCAGCCCTGTACCTTTTGAAGCATGTTTTGTTGTAAAGTAAGGGTTATAGATTTTGTCTAAAAGATTGTTTTTAATACCATGACCATTATCTTTAATGGTAATCAATAGATTTTTTTTATGAATTTTACTGCTTATAATTATTTTAGATAGCTCTTTTGAATTATTTAAACAGGCATCTATTGCATTATTGAGTACGATAAGTAAGGCTTGAATCAGTTCTGATTTGTAGGTGATGATTTTTATATCTTGATTGTTTGTGTATTCTATCTCTATATTTTGTTCATTTGAACCTTTTAATAACATGAGAGAATTGTTAATAATATCAGAGATAAAAAACTCTTCAGATTTTTTATTTTTTTTGAAAAAATCCATAAAATCATGAATGGTATTTGACATATAGGAAGTTGTTCTTTCTAGGTCATCTAAGTATTTATTAAATACTTCTGAAGAGAGTTTTTCTTTTTTATAATCCAAATCCATTGATAAAATAACACCATTTATCTCAGAGAGAGGTTGTCTCCATTGATGGGCGATAACCGATATCATCTCCCCCATAGATGCCAATTTATTTTGTTGAACCAATATCTGCTCTTGTTCTTTTTTTTCTTTTTCTATGAGGCGAATTTTATAAGACAACATAAAAGAGAAAGAGAGGACTTCAAATAAAATTAGAAATTGAAAAATGTAATCAAAAGGGATATTCATATCTATAATATTGAGATAGGCAAGAGGGAGTAGAAAGCCAATAAATGCAACAATCGTCCAAACCAATGAATAAAATTTAGCAATAACATCATTTTTATAATAAGCCATATAATAGGTTGAAGAGATAATTATGGTAATAAAGATAGGTATTAAAATAAAAAATAGATTAAAAAGAAGCTGTGCATAGAAAAAGTTTTTCATCTCAAGTGCAAAAATATTAGATACCGTTCCAAGAATAAAATAGCCTATAAAAATATTTAATATTTTGTTGACGATGGGTATTTGTCTTTTAAAGTCCAAGATAGATTGAACAAACAATGTCATAAATATATAAATCATCCCTGAACTAATATAAAATATCCATGTATATTCAGGAAAGTAACGTTGTGAAAATCCAAAAAATCCAACAAAGTATATAAGAAATCCTGTTGTGTAGAGAACATAATAGAGATAGGCTCGAAATTTTAGTAGAAAATAAAGAAAGAGGTTATAAAACATCATAACAAGTAAGCCACCAAAAAAGATACCCTCTATGATGCTATAGGTTTGATAATAGTTTAACAGGTAATCTTTTGTTACTAAAGTAAAGTCAATGTTTCGTTTATTGTAATTTTGAATTTTAAAGAGAACCTCAACCTCTTCATCTTTTTCTAAAGTTACAGGGAAAATCATATGGTTGGTATTGAAATCCCTTTTATTGTTTTTAGAAATAACCCCATCTTCAATATGTTTTATAAGCTGTTTATTTTTTAATAAGAAGAAATCTATATGATAGGTAAATTGATTTTCAGACTTAAGATAATAGGTTTTATTTTTATTACTTTTATTGTTAATACGTACTTTAGCCCAATAAGGTTTATTGGAGTTTTGGAGGGTATTAAAAGACTTGGTATGTTTTTTCCACTTTTTGTGATTTAAATCTTTAATATTTTCATTAGAATCTGTAGCAAGAGAATAAGTAAAGTATTCTTTGGTTTGATATAAAGGTTGATTGTTTATATTTAATGTTTTAGAATAGAGAAAATTTATCAGTAAAAATAAAATCAATATGATTCTTTTCTCCATTTTCCCCCCTGAAATAAATTATTCGGGATATTATATAATTTTTTTCATCATTTAGCTATAATTTCTTAAAATTAATTAGGATAATTTATTATGAGTAAAATTGCAATTATGGGTGCGATGCCTGAAGAGATAGAACCATTATTGAAAAAAGTAGAAAATGTTAAAAAGATAGAGTATGCAAATAACAGTTATTATGAAGCAACATACAAAGGTCATGATCTTGTTATTGCTTACTCTAAAATAGGGAAAGTTTTTTCATCGTTAACAGCTTCAACCCTTATAGAAAAGTTTGCTTGTTCTAAACTTTTGTTTTCAGGTGTGGCTGGAGCGATTAACCCTGAACTGAAAATAGGTGATTTAATTATTGCAGATAAACTTTGTCAACATGATTTAGACATTACTGTGTTTGGACATCCTCATGGTTTTGTCCCTGAAGGAGCAGTCTATGTTGAGACCGATGCTGAACTTAGAGAGATAGCCAAAAAAGTAGCTTCTAAAAATGAACTTTCATTAATAGAGGGGACAATTGCGACAGGTGACCAGTTTGTCGCTTCATCGGAGCGTAAAGCGTTTATTGAATCTACCTTTAAAGCCGATGCTTTAGAGATGGAAGGGGCTTCGGTGGCTGTTGTGTGTGATGCTTTAAATGTACCATTTTTTATTTTACGTGCCATTTCAGACACAGCCAATGACGATGCAGGGATAGATTTTGATGAGTTTATGATAGGTTCAGCCATTATTTCGGCAAACTTTATTTTAGAGATGGTTGAGAACATAGAGGGATGAGTCGAAGAAATGGACCACAATTAAACATTAGTAAAAAACTGTTACGTGTGGCAGGAAAAACAAACGCTACCTTTAAACTTATAGGTGAGGGTGACAAAGTTTTAGTAGGTTTGAGTGGAGGGAAAGACTCCTTGGCACTCATCCATATTATGAAACATATTCAGCGACATGCACCATTTAAATTTGAGTTTGAAGCCTGTACCATTAACTATGGGATGCCAGGGGAACACTACCGTGACCTTGTGGAGCATTGTAAAAAGTATGAAATCAAACATACGGTGTATGAGACCAATATTTATGAAATTTCAAATGATGCCATTCGTGAAAACTCCTCTTTTTGTTCTTATTTTTCACGGATGAGAAGGGGAGCGTTGTATACTTTTGCTGAAGAGCATGGTTTTACTAAGGTCGCTTTGGGTCACCATTTTGATGACAGTGTCGAGAGTTTTTTTATGAACATGTTTTATAATGGTACGATGAGAGCAATGGCCCCTATTTATAAAACCAACCGAGGGTTTCACCTTATCCGTCCACTCATTGAAGCACGAGAGAAACAACTAAGAGCTTTTGCTGATGACAATAACTTGCAACCCATAGGTGATGAAGCTTGTCCAGCGATGTTAAAAGATGTAAAGATGCCTCATGCCAGAGCCGATACAAAGATATGGTTGGAAAATTTGGAAAAAGAGAATTCAAAGGTCTTTAAAATGATACGTGCATCATTTAAACATATTCATGATGATACATTCTTAGACCCTGAACGTTGGGAGAGAGACGATATTACGCCCGTTTCATAAATCTTTTTTCAAAAAGAAACGGCTGAACGTCAAGAGAGAACTGTTCTGAAAACTTTTTAATAAATATATCAAGCTCACCTCTAGCTCCAATCCATGTAGGGAGATGTGTGTGGGCATAGTTTTTTTCAGTTTGAGTGAAACCTCTGTATGATTGTAATGCATTTCTAAGTTTTTCTATAAAATTTGCTTTTTCTTGACGACTCATTTTTCTTTCCTTTTAGTTTAATTTGATAGTGGACTATAGCAAATATAAACTTATACTTAATAATTTTTTATAAAAAAATACTTTATTTTAAACAAAGTTTAATAATTTAAAGTAGGGTTAGATTTATCCTCTGATATAATGTTGAAAACAATTTATAATTGCGTTTTTTATATAAAAAACGCAATTTAAAGAAGGAAAAAAATGTCAAATAATGAAGAACCCAAATTAAAAAAAATTGTGGTGGCTGCTGATGGTTTAAGCTTAGGTATCTCTATGGTGGTTGCTGTACTTTTAGGTGTTGGACTTGGTTTATTAATGAAAAGTATGTTTGAGATGCCTTGGCTTTTATGGGTGGGTGTCTTTTGGGGTGTGGCTGCTGCGATATTAAATGTATATAAAGCCTATGAGAAACAAAAAAAATCTTTAGATGAGTTGGCAAATGACCCACGATATAGACATAGAACATATGATGACAGTGATGAGGATGATAAATATTAATGAAGCAGGTGATTTATGCATTGGTTATTGTTGATATCGTTCTATCTGTCTATTGTTATTTTTTTGGAGCTTCCACCTGTCTTGTGAATACCCAAATAGGTTTTATCACTTCTAGTTTGGTGATGTTTGGTTCGATTTTAAGTTATCGCTCAATGGTTAACGGTCGTTTAAATGTAGGGGCTGTGCCAGATGATGGAAGAGATACTCTCGATAAGTTAGAAGACCCTTATGATTTATATGATGATGAAAAGATTAGAGAAGAAGAGGAAAAAACGCTTCACGAAGTAGTCAAAGAGGAACGTGCCAACCTGAAAAAAAATCGTAGAAGTTTTTGGCAAACAACAAAAGATTCTAAAGCCTCTTTCTCTTTTTATAGATTAGGAGCTTATCTTCTTTTGATTATGGGATTCTTTTATTTGAACAATAATAAAGTGTTAGAGATACCTTCTTATCTTTTTGCGATGTTCCTTCCCCCTTTTGTTGTTGTTATTATGTTAATGCGTGAAAAATAAGTGCAACCTTGATTGACTTAGACTAAGAGTTTTTGATATAATCTTTATAATATTTAATATAGAGGTAAAACAATGGCAAAAAGTTTATATGAAACTTTAGGTGTAAGTGAAGGTTCAAGTGCAGATGAAATCAAAAAAGCATATCGTAAATTAGCAAGAAAATATCATCCTGATGTTAACAAAGATGAATCGGCTATTGATAAGTTTAAAGAGATAAATGCAGCGTATGAAGTACTGTCAGACAAAAAGAAAAAAGATGAATATGACATGTATGGTGACCAGATGTTTGGTGGACAAAATTTCCATGATTTTGCACAAAATCAAGGTGGAAATGTAGACCTTGATGAGTTACTTAAAAACATCTTCGGTGGAGGTGGAGGTTTTGGACGTGGAGGCTTTGGTGGTTCAAATACTGCTGATTTAGACCAACGTACAAGTATCACCGTCCCTTTTGTTGTTTCTATTAATGGTGGAAAACATAATATCACCATACATGATGAAAGTTTTGATATTAAAATTCCAGCAGGGATTAAGAGTGGAGAGACTTTAAGGGTTAGAGGAAAAGGTAACTCAGGGATGGGTCAGCGTGGAGATTTACTGATAAAAGTGGAAGTTTCGGATTCTCCTAAATTTATACGTAAAGAGAATGATCTTTACTTTACAATGAATGTTCCTTTAAAAACAGCTCTCTTTGGTGGAAAAGTAACGGTTGAAACATCGGTACATGGTGAGATAACACTGAAAGTACCTGAAAATACAAAAAATGGTCAAAAGTTTAGACTTAGAGGTAAAGGTGTCACCGATAGAAAAACAGCTTTAACTGGAAATCTCTATTTGACATCAAATATTATCTTACCTCATATTGATGAGATGGATAAAGAGTTGAGAACCATATTAGAAGAGAAACTTCCAGACCCTTCATCATCTGAAAAAACAGAGAATTAAGATGCATAGTTATGATGAACCTGTTTATCTTATCTCTGTGGTGGCATCTATTTTAGATATCCACCCACAAACTTTAAGACAGTACGAGAAAGAAGGGTTAATTGAGCCTTCTCGTACACAGGGACGTATGCGACTTTATTCTCAACGAGACATAGACAAAATCAAATTTGTACTTCAATTAACTCGAAAAATGGGTATTAATTTGGCTGGTGTTGATGTGATTTTAAAACTAAAACAACAGATGGATGCGATGAGTACAGAGATTCAAGATTTAAGAGAAGAGTTAAGTAAAGTAAACCGTAATGGTTCAGTTCCAACCCATAAAGCTGTTGTAACAACTAGCAGTTATGATATTATTATCTTTGGTGAATAGTTTATTAGGAAGTTCAGCCAGATAATTAGCTGAATCTTCTTAACAATTTATTTTGTCACAAGTAATAAAATACTTCCCCCTCTATTGATATAGATTCTTTTTTTAATATTTTTATACCTTTTAAAGGCATTTTTAATATCATCAATATTTTCAATTTTTATATTTTCCACTTGAATTAAAATATCTTTAGGTCTAAACCCATTTAAGTGAGCTTCACTACCAGCAACAATATCTTCAATAAGTAAACCAGTTACATTAATAGGTATTTGATTTTCTATTCTAATTTTTTCTGTTAGTTGGGAAAGATATAAGCCCTCTATCGCAATATGATTTTTTGAAAGCTGGGTATACTCTCGACTGATAAGTGTAATCTCTTTAGTTATCTCTTTTTTATCTCTCTCTATAGAGAGTTTAATCACTTCGTCAGGGGTAAATGAACTCACCAATCGTTGTAAATCACGAGTATCGTCAACCTTTTTCCCATTCACTTCGTAGATTAAATCCCCCCTTTGTAGTTTTGCTATTTCGGCAGGGGAATCAATTTGAATATCGGTAATAATTGCGCCCTTTCTATGGGAGTAAAGTGGTTCTAATTTTTGAGAGATATCAATAATATTAACCCCCATAAAACCACGATAAACCTTTCCACTTTGAATCAGTTTGGTTACAATGTTTTTAACCATACTAATAGGGATGGCAAATCCAATACCATTGTTTCCTCCACTGCTAGAGAGGATGGCTGAATTGATACCGATTAATGCTCCACGTGAATCAATCAATGCTCCACCAGAATTTCCTGGATTAATTGAAGCATCGGTTTGTATAAAGTTCTCATATTGATTAATACCAACATGGTTTTTGTTCATCGCAGAGATAATCCCTTGTGTGATGGTTTGACCCACACCAAAAGGGTTTCCAATCGCAAAGACAACATCACCAAGTTTTACATCATCTTGGTGGCTTAGTGAAATAGGGGTTAACTCTTTTGCTTCAATTTTTACAACAGCTAAGTCGCTACCTTTGTCACTACCTATCAGTTTAGCAATGTACTCTTTGTCTGAATTTTTAAAGGTGACAACAATCTCATCAGCACCCTCTATCACATGATAATTGGTTACAATGTATCCATCTTTAGAGACAACAACACCTGAACCTAAGGAGTGATCTTGTTTTTTCGTTTGAGGATCAAGGTGGTGATCTCCTCCTCTTTGTTCAAGAAATTTTTGAAAAAATGGGTCATTGTATAGTCGATACAACTCTTTTTGATTTCCTATAATGGTCTTGGTCGAAATGTTTACTACGGCATCCATTGATTCCTTTAAAACTGTATTAAAAGATAAAATCTGATTGGGATTATTGGGTAATGCATGTTCGGCATTTCTAGGAGCATTTTCAAACTCAATTGTACCAGCGAGTAATGAAGCACTTAAAAGTATAGATAAATAGGTTGTTCTCATAGGGGAAAGTATCCTTTAGCTTATGTTTTAGAAAGTGTTGTTATAAAATAGAATTTTTGCAAAATATCTAACATTGTAGGAGGGAGAGGGAAGTCAATATTATCGTATTATTTTTATAACAACAAAAATCTATTGAAAACTTTTATGTTGATTTCAATAGATATCTTTCATAACAGTATTATACATAACTTAACTAAACAATTAGCAAATCAATTATTAATCTTTTGTTAATAGATGTGAAAAAGATTAATCTTTATTTTTTAAATTATGGACAAGCAATGCCCGTTCTAAATCTTCAGCTGTATCAATACCAAAACTGATGGTTTCCACTTCAACCATGGCGATTTGATATCCATAATATAAAGCACGTAGTTGTTCAAGTTTTTCTATCTCTTCAAGGGGAGCAGTTTTTAGCTTACAAAATTTCTCTAAAGATTTTTTTGTAAAACCATAAATACCAAGATGACCTTTATAGTGATCAAAGTGATGGTCTCGTGGATAAGGGATTTTTGCACGTGAAAAATAGAGAGCGATATCCTCTTCTGTTGTGATAAGCTTTACAATGTTTGGGTCATCTGCTTCAGGATTATTCATATATTTATAACATGAGTTCATCATGATTTTAGGATTGTTCCGATTTTTTTTTGTCAAATCAAAAACAGCTTGAACCACCTCTTTCTCTATAAAAGGTTCATCCCCTTGGACATTAATAATTATTTCATTGTCACTAAGATTTAATTTTTGAGAGGCTTCATAGATTCGGTCTGTACCTGAGTTATGCTCAGTGGATGTCATAACAGCTAAAATGCCATGAGCTTGTGCGATATCTATAACCTCTTGAGCATCCGTAGCAATAGCAACTTTATCTATACTTTCAACAGCTTTCGCTGTACGAATCACCATAGGGAGACCACCTATGTCAGCCAAAACTTTATTGGGAAAACGGGAAGAACCAATTCTTGCTGGAATAATAATCATATTAAATTTACCTTTGTCAATATAGTAGAGAGTTTAACATATTTTTATAATTTTTTAAAGTTTATAGAGAAAGTTTTGTTTAAGAAATAAATATTATTTCAAATAATTATAATTGTATTATAAAAAGTAAACACTAAGGAAAAATTATAATTAATATTGATTATATTCTTTGTTTATCTGCAAATATAATGTATAATAATATAATAACTTCAAAGGATATTTATGAAACGAATTATTTTACTCTCAGCAATGACATCTACTTTGTTATTGGCTACAAATGGAGATAACCTTATTGGTGTCGGAACAAAATCAAGAGGTATGGGTGGAGCAGGTATTGCTGTTAGTCACTGTGCTGAATCAACCTTAAGTAATCCAGCATTGATTACGTGTACCAAAGGGACATCTATCTCATTTGGTGGGACAATATTTATGCCTGATATGTCTGCTAAAATGGGGATGGCATCTTCACATGACAGTGATGCAGATATGAATATTATTCCAAGTGTTGCTATTTCTCATAAAATTAATGAAAATTGGTATGCAGGTATTGGTATGTGGGGGACAGCTGGAATGGGTGTTGACTACAGAGATGCGAAGCAATCTCCCACCGATTCAGGAAACATGCATATGGTTTCAAACCTTCAGTTGATGCAGTTTGCACCCTCTATAGCTTATAGAAGTAATAACTTTGGTGTTGCTGTTACCCCTATTATCCAATATGGTGCATTGGATATAAACTATCAAGGTTTTGATGGCTCAAATGTTGGAGCTGGAATCGCACAAGATTTAGGATTTGGTCTTAACCTTGGTAGTTACTATGACTTAGATAATGGTATGACATTAGGGGCTGTTTATAAATCAAAAATAGATATGGAGTATAATAATCAACTCTCAACAGCGACCAAACCATTTGTTGATTTTGGTATTTTTCCTCAAGCGATGGAAGACCATTTGGAACAACCTGCTGAAATCGGTGTTGGTATAGGGTATGAGGTTAATGAACATACCGTTGCATTAGACTATAAACAGATTCAATGGGGAGATGCAAAAGGGTATAAAGATTTCGGTTGGGAAGATCAAGATGTGTATGCTTTAGGTTATCAGTACAAAGCAGACAAATGGAGACTGAGAGCAGGGTACAATTATGCTGAAAATCCAATTGCTGAGGCACAAAGTGGTCCAGCTGTGATTGCCCCTGGAAGTTATGCACAAGCAGGTGGAAATGCGTTGAACTTGTTTAATCTTTTAGGTTTCCCTGCAACATCAGAAACACACTATACGGTAGGTGGTGGGTATGAGTTTTCTGATAACTTTTATGTCGATATGGCATATGTGTATGCTCCTAAAACAACAACAACCATGAAGA
>Ga0256824_10000340_pt1 | contig 17679 bp, 13 predicted proteins | sample CV67metaG_FD_191570 | JGI IMG/M metagenome (GOLD analysis project Ga0256824, IMG submission 191570) | Hydrothermal vent microbial communities from East Pacific Rise, Pacific Ocean - CV67 | ecosystem: Environmental > Aquatic > Marine > Hydrothermal vents | place: Pacific Ocean: East Pacific Rise...
AGTAGTAAAGGTATAGTGATCAAAAGAGAATAATTAAAGTCTTTAATTTAACTAATTATAAAATTACTAATAACTATTAACCAATAACCATTAACTTTACAAAATGGAATTAACACAAGATTATAAAAACATAATTAAATTAAGGTTTGAAGATATATCTAAATTAAAAGCGAATTTTTTTGATGAGTTTTATGAGGGGATAAATTATCCTGAAAATTTTGATGGCTCAATATTTAAAGATTTGTCTTTAGATGTTATTTTAAATTTTCTTAAGAAAAGTCATACAGAGTATTTAACGTTGTGGTTTCCTAAAATAGAAAATTTAGCAAAACAATTACAAGATGAAATAGGGGTAAATGATTTAACGTTAACCCTACATTCTTTTTTAGTAAATTATTCTAATGAATTAAATAATCATATTAATTTTGAAGAGAAAGTATTATATAATTTCGTTCAAAAATTATTGAAAGGAGTATATGTTGAAACTGAAAAAATGTTTGTCTTAAATCATTTTTTAGAAACTCATAGTCATGCAGTAGCGGATGATTTACAAACGATAAAAAAAGTGTTATTAAATAAAGACCCACATTTAATGAATAATCCAATAGCAAAAGAACTGTTTAACCAAATGGCATTAATTCATAATGATATTGAAGTTCATGGTATCGTGGAAGATGAGATTTTAATGGAAAAAATTCATAATTATATCGCCACACATTTTTAGTTTAAGATTGGTGTCTTTTTAAAACATTAACTTATATTATCAAGTAACAATTATAATTAATTTATTGTGTTTAAAAATCATCATCTTCCTAGTCTATAAGACCTGATAGCGTTAAAGTACGTAAAAGGTGATAGTTAATTTGATGTTGAATCAAATTTACATCATACCGAGTAATTAAGTACGTTTAGTCCCTCAGTTTTTATCTTTGTAAAATATCTTCATAACTCCCTATGAAAATATTTTAGTCACCAATAGGCGAAAAAATAGTTTAATTTCTAATAATTCAGTTGTTAGTTTAGGTTGGATAACCTCCACTGTTTCTTTTTTAAAACAAAAAAGCCTAAGCATAACGCTTAGGCTTTTATAATATAATTAATTTGTAATTATTATTTCACTAATTGCTTCGTAGATGGTTTAAAGCTAGTTAATGCTATACCTTCAACTGCTGCTTCATATTCTGCCATAGTTGGCGTTCTTCCTAAAATAGTAGATAAAACAACCACTGGAGTTGATGATAATAATGATTCACCTTTTCTTTCTTTAGAATCTTTTACAACTCGCCCTTGGAATAAACGTGTTGAAGTAGCAATAACAGTATCACCTGGTTCAGCTTTTTCTTGATTACCCATACAAAGATTACATCCTGGACGTTCTAAGTACATTATGTTTTCGTATTTTGTACGAGCTGCACCTTTTGGGGCGTCATCATCAAATACAAAACCTGAGTATTTTTCTAAAATATCCCAGTCACCTTCAGCTTTTAACTCATCAACAATGTTGTAAGTTGGCGGGGCAACAACTAAAGGTGCTTTAAATTCAACTTTACCATGTAGTTTCTCAATATTTTTAAGCATTTGGGCTAATATTTTCATATCACCTTTGTGAACCATACATGATCCTACAAAACCTAAATCTACTTTTTTAGTTCCACCATAATATGATAATGGATTAATGTTGTCGTGAGTATAACGCTTAGAAACATCTTCATTATTAACATCAGGATCAGCAATCATTGGTTCAGCAATTTCATCTAAATCAATTACAACTTCAGCAAAATAATTTGCATTAGCATCAGGTCTAATTGCTGGTTTGTCACCAGATTTAACTTCTTTAATTCTTGTGTTTGCTTTGTTTATTAACCCTTGAAGAACTTGTTTTTCGTTATCCATACCTTTATCAATCATGATTTGGATACGACCTTTTGCAATTTCTAATGATTCTATTAAAGTGTCATCTTCTGAAATACAAATAGATGCTTTTGCTTTCATTTCAGCAGTCCAATCTGTGAATGTAAATGATTGATCAGAGGTTAAAGTCCCAATATGAACCTCAATAATTTTCCCTTGAAATACATTTTCCCCTTTAAATTGCTTTAACATTTGTTGTTGAGTAGCATGAACAACATCACGGAAGTCCATATAGCTTCTCATATTTCCTTTAAAAGTAACTTTTACGGATTGAGGAATAGGCATACTTGCTTCACCAGTAGCTAAAGCTAAAGCGACAGTTCCAGAATCTGCTCCAAAAGCAACACCTTTAGACATTCTTGTGTGAGAATCACCACCAATTGTAATTGCCCAATCATCAATCACTAAGTCATTAAGTACTTTGTGAATAACATCTGTCATAGGGAAATACTTTCCTTTTGGATCACGACCAGTAATTAAACCAAAATCATTCATAAAACTCATTAGTCTTGGAATGTTAGCTTTTGATTTATCATCCCAAACAGAGGCAGTATGACATCCAGATTGGTATGCACCATCAATAATTGGAGAGATAACTGTAGCAGCCATCATTTCTAATTCTTGAGAAGTCATTAATCCTGTAGTATCTTGAGAACCTACAATATTTACTTCTACTCTTACGTCAGAACCAGCGTGTAATGTTTTACCTGGTGTAGTTCCTACTGCGTTTTTATTAAATATTTTCTCTACAGCAGTTAATCCTTGTCCTTCAATAGAAATTTCTTTTGAAGTAGCATAAACTTGAGGTGCTTCAATACCTAAAATTTTAGCAGCAAAGGCTTGTATTTTTTTTCCAAAAACAACAGCATAAGACCCACCTGCTTTAATAAATTCCTTTTTTTGAGGCGTTAATGCAGTAGAAATATCTTTTAATTCTGTAGTTCCGTTATATAATTTTTTAGTTTTTGTATTTATGGTTAGAACAGTTCCTGTAGCTACAGAATACTCTTCTTTTAAAATAGCATCACCTTCAGCATCTGTAATTGTATGACCATTACCATCCTTTTGTTTAACCCAGTTTTTTAAATCAATTCCAATACCTCCAGTTACTCCAACTGTAGTTAAAAAAATTGGAGATATTCCATTTGTTCCAGCAATTACTGGTGCAATATTAATAAAGGGTACATAAGGACTTGATTTAATACCTGTCCATAAAGCAACATTGTTTACACCAGACATTCTTGACGAACCAACTCCCATTGTTCCTTTGTCTGCAATTAACATTACTCGTTTACCAGGATGTTTTTCTTGTAATGCAAGCAATTCGTTTTGCATGTCTTTATTGTGTTCAAATAAACACTGACCATGTAATTCTCTATCTGATCTTGAATGTGCATCTCCTCCTGGAGAAAGTAAATCTGTAGATATGTCTCCTATACCTGCAATAAACGTTACAACATCAATTTTTTCTTCAATTTCTGGAAGTTTAGTAAAGAATTCAGCTTTTGCATAACTTTCTATGATTTCTTTCGCTACAGAACTCCCACTATTAAAGGCTTTTGTTAAACGATCTGTATCTGCTTCATAAAGAAAAACTTGGGTTTTTAAAACTTTTGTTGCTTCAACTGAAATTATTGAATCGGTTCCTAATGCCAAATCAAGTAAAACTTCAATCGAAGGTCCACCTTTCATATGAGATAATTGTTCAAAAGCAAAAGCTGTAGAGATTTCTTCTACAACAGACTCTCCCAATATTATTTCTTTTAAAAATTTAGCTTTTACTCCTGCAGCACTTGTTGTACCAGGAAGAATGTTATAGATAAAATGATTTAGAGATTCTTTACGAAACTCATTACTCAACTCTTTAATTTGATTTATAACTTCAATTGTTAATTCAGTCTCATCAATAGGTTTCGGATGAAGTCCTTGAGCTTTTCTGTTTTCAATCTCTTTAATGTAATTTTTATATGTCATAACAGCTTTTTTTTAATAAACAGGTAAATAAACAAAAAGAGGTTGTTATTTTAAAATAATTGTAACCTTTTCTCAGTAATGTCTAAACCTATTTGTATAAATCGTTGAATTTAATTCAGTTCCTAAAATTGCGAATTTAATGATTTTATAGGATTTACAAACCTCTTTTGTTCATTAATTTATTGTATTAATAGATATGTTTAATAAATTAATGATTCTTTTTAATAAAAAAACCACTTTCAACTAAATGAAAGTGGTTTGATTTTTATATTAGAATATAATTAATCTGTGTCACCAATTAGTTGAATGTTACCTTGACCTGAGTTTGTAGTTCCATTACTATAAGTTAATGCAAATGTGTAAAAATACGTTCCATCACTACATTGTGATCCATTACTCATGTTTGTTCCATCCCATTGTTCGTTGATGTCGTAGAATTCAAATACTTGATTTCCCCATGAGTTAAACACTTGACAACTGAATTGTATTACACCATCTCCTGAGAAGTAGAAGGAATCATTAACTCCGTTTTGGCCTGGTGTAAATACATTAGGTGTTACCAATGCAGGGATATCATGTACAATAAATTCTTGGCATGTTGTGTCTACACACCCATTCATGTTTTCAGTTACAATTAAACAAACTTCATAAACGCCTTCAGTTGTATATTGTTTAGTAATTAATTGAGTGATGTCATCATAACTATTGTTAACTTCAGTTGGCGCTTGTCCAGCTAATCCAAACGTCCAAACAAAATTTGTGTCAACATTTGAGTCGTTACCATATGGTACAGGTAAGTTTGCAAAGTTGTAATTAATTGATTCATTCTCCAAAGTAATTTCAATTACTGCTGTTCCTTCGTTTGGTGAGTTTAATTCGCCATAGTTAGACGTTAAATCCATTGTAAATATAGCTTCAGGACTTAATGAATCTACATAAATTGAATCTCTCATAAAACAACCTAAATCATTTGACGCTGATACGATATACCAACCTGGATCTCTACCACCCCATGTAGATTGAGCAGTGTAATCACCTGTAGCTAATTCTGTAAATACATAATTAAAGTTAGTTCCTAAACCATCACCGTTAGATCCACCCGCTGCAGCAGCATATAATTGTCCACTTCCATTATCAAAAGGAATTTGATTTCTACAAACTGTTGGGTGAAAATCTAATTCATCCCAGTAGATTGAATCTGGATATTCAATTTCAAAGTCAAAAAATTTAAAACAACCAGTACTGTCAGTGATTTTTAATTCATAAGCACCTTCACCAATAAATCTTAAGTAGTTACCCAATTCTGCTCCATTTCCTGAAGTTCCATGTGGGTCTGGCTGCCATTGGTAAGTTATGCTGTCAATGTGATAATCACTGTAATTGTAAACGTTGTCAATTATAATTGTCCCTGATTCTTTTCCGTAACAATTCGGATTAGTTAATGTAAAATCAATTGCCAATTCTCCTGGTTGATCAAGTAAAAATGAAATAGATGTACTACAGCCTTTATCATCAATTGCTGTTATCGTGTAGGTGTCAGTTAATAACTGATTTACAGTAGGAGAATTTGGCCCGTTATTTAAAATATTTCCAGCCGAATTTGTAATATCTAATGTTCCTATACCTTGAGTGATACCATTTCCACCTGTATATGAAGCTGTAATATCTCCATCATTATTACCAAAACATATTGGTTCATGTGCTGTAGGTGTTAAAATTAATTCATCTGGTTCATCAATAATAAAATTTTCACTCCATGTACATAGAGAACTTGGTTCTAAAATGGTTACAACCCAATTTCCTGCTGTTAAATTGTTGATGTCAATATTGTTTCCTACAGTAGCATTTGAAGTGTTAAATACAGCTCCTGAGTTTGTCCAAGTTACTGTATATGGTCCGTTACTTAATCCGCCTTGAATGTTTGTTACTTCAGCAAATCCATTAGCATCTCCAAAACAAGTAATAGGTGTAAGTGTATTAATATCCCAACCAGCAGTAACTGTAACAACTGAATTTGATACTGTTACTGTAGACACGGTAGAGCACATCTGATCATCTGTTACAGTTACAGTATAAGATTGAGGACCATTAAGATTGGTGAATGTATTACCAACTTGAGGACCAGTAGTAATACCTAAACTCGTAATTGAGTATGTCCATCCAGCTATACTTGGTAAAATTTCAATTTCTCCAGCAGTATATGTCCCTTGAGAAGCACAACCTACTGCATCTGTTATGTTAATAGCTGTAATGTCAACACTTCCTATGTCAACTTTAGCTGAATCTGTCATAGTATAACAACCATCAAATACATCAACATAATACCATGTTAAAACATTTGGTGAAACATTTATTGTATTTGTTGTAGTAGTTAAAGGAATAGTATCACTTGTTGTTAGGGGATTATCGATAGTGTACCAAGAATAAGTTTCATTACCAGGGTCATAAGAAGTAACAATACTTTCTAATACAATATCTATATTCTCTGCTGGGCAAATAACTTGTGAATCATCACCAAGTTCAAAATTAACCTGTGTTGTAGGAAAAGCAGGTGGAGGTGTTTCATTTAAGGTAACACTAAACGTACCTGTTGAAACAATACCACATGCATCAGTAATTGTAACGGGGTATGATGTTGTTCCAGATATGTTTGCAGGTACTAAAGTGATTTGATTTGTACCAAAAGTTCCCCAGTCATAAGTTAAATTGGGAACACCACCGTCAGTTAGTGCAGTAAATTGTATTCCGTCTTCAGAAGGACAAGTGATTGTACTATCAATTGTTAATGTATTAAAATCTGGTGCAACGTCTAATATGTTAATTGTTTCGTTAACCCAAATAGTATCGTTACAGTCATTAATGTAATAGGTTTCAATTATAATCGTTTCAGTCCCTTCTACATCAGCATCCGAAATTGAAAGAATATCAATAATTAAAGTGTCTTGCCCAGGAGGGATAATGTATGAAGTGTTTAATGTACTGTAATCTATACCATTTGTAGCTGTACCACTTGTTGTTATATTCACAACATAAGATGAATCTGTGTATCCAGCAGGGTTCACCATAATTATTTGTGCACTTGTACATCCTTCATATAATTCGTTGTTGATTAAAGGGTCCCCATTAGAATCTGTAGGTACTATTGAAATACTGGCTCCAGCAGAAGTAAATGAATTAGCTTCTAAAAAAATAGCTGTATCATAGGTATGATCACCACCATCTGCTAAGGCAATTTTAAAGTGGTAGGTTTCACCACATTGTAAGTTTGTATTTAGTATTGTTGTCAAAACAACAGTACTACCATCAAAAGATACTGAAGTATTTGAAGCTAAATCTACATAAAATTGAGGATTTGTAGTTGGGTTAATATTATTAATAGTCGCAGCACCTAAATTGTTAGGTAAAAAAGCTATGTTTTCAGCATTGTTACTATAAGGTCCATTGATTCCAGGTCCACTTAAAAAAAAACCAAAAACATCATTATAAGAAGAAGGAGAGTATTCTGGATACTCTTCTGAAGCTAAAACATACTTAAAAGAAACTGAATCTCCAACAGGGATAAAATCAAACTCAATTATTACAGCATCATTTGTAGGAAGATCAGATAATAGAGTTAAATCAGCATCTGCTCCTCCTCCTGTATCGGTTGAGATAAAGGTTGCTCCACTTCCTGGTATATTTGTAATGTTACCAGTTGAAAGTACTACTCCAGAAGTTAAAGCGAAACCACTTCCGTTAGCATCAAAAAAACCAGCTTGTGGTTGTGTGTTATTTGCATTTGGTGCACTACCATTGTATGTTATGTTTGAAATTGTAACACCAGGTCCAGCTAAAACATCATTAACTAAATCAGCAGGGGTTTGGGTATTTGTAACAGATATTTGCCCAAAAGAAAGGATTGAGATAAATATTAAAATTAAACTACTAATTACTTTTTTCATTTGATTTAGATTTTAAATTATATACTATAAAACTAATTTTAGTTGGTAAAGGTTGCATAAGATAAATTTATTTTTTGAATTAGATAATTTTATACTTCAAATAACTATTGTTATATTTGAAGTCTATTAAACTAAAACAATGAAAAACACACTAAATTATATACAGTCAAACAAAGATTCTTTTTTAAATGAATTAGTAGAATTGTTAAAGATACCCTCTGTAAGTGCAGATCCTGCTTTTGCAAAAGATGTAAAAATAACTGCCGAATTTTTAGCAACTGAGTTTACAAAAATGAAGTTAGATAAAGTAGAGGTGATCGAAACAGAAGGACATCCTATTGTTTATGCTGAAAAAATGATTGACTCAAATTTACCAACTGTTTTAGTGTATGGTCATTATGATGTACAGCCTGCTGATCCAATTGAATTATGGGATTCTCCACCGTTTGAACCTGTTATTAAAACAACAGAAATTCATCCAGAAGGTGCCATTTTTGCAAGAGGTGCTTGTGATGATAAAGGTCAAATGTATATGCATGTTAAAGCGGTTGATGCTATGATTCAATCAAATGAATTGGCATGTAACGTTAAATTTATGATTGAAGGTGAAGAAGAGGTAGGTTCTGCTAATTTAGAAACGTTTATAAAAGCGAATGTGGAAAAATTGACTGCAGATGTTATTTTAGTTTCTGACACAGGAATGATTGACAATAATACGCCATCTATCACAACAGGATTAAGAGGGTTAAGTTATGTTGAAGTAGAAGTAACAGGTCCAAACAGAGATTTACATTCTGGGCTATATGGTGGAGCAGTAGCGAACCCAATAAATATATTAACTAAAATGATTGCCTCTTTACAAGATGAAAACAATCACATTACTATTCCTAATTTTTATGATGATGTTCAAGAGCTAAGTTTAGAAGAAAGAGCTGAAATGGCAAAAGCACCTTTTTCTGAAGACGCTTATAAAAAGTCAATTGATATTAATGCAGTGTATGGTGAAAAAGGCTATACTACAAATGAGAGAGCTTCAATAAGACCAACTTTAGATGTAAATGGTATTTGGGGTGGTTATACTGGAGAAGGAGCAAAAACTGTAATTGCATCTAAAGCTTATGCAAAAATATCTATGCGATTAGTCCCAAATCAAGATCCAACTAAAATAACTAATTTATTTAAAAATCACTTTGAATCAATTGTGCCAAAAGGAGCATCTGTAAAAGTAACACCACACCATGGTGGAGAGCCTTCTGTAACTCAAATTGATTCTATTGAATACAAAGCGGCAAGTTTAGCATTAGAAGAAAGCTTTGGTAAAAAACCAATCCCAGTTAGAAGTGGAGGATCAATTCCAATTGTAGCCATGTTTGAAAAAGTATTAGGTTTAAAAACAATTTTATTAGGTTTTGGTTTAGATTCTGATGCTATTCATTCGCCAAACGAACATTATGGTTTATTTAATTTCTATAAAGGAATAGAAACGATTCCTTATTTTTACAAACATTATGCAAAATTAAAATCATAAAAAAAATGAAAAATATATTTATTTTATTAGTTGTTTTGTCAACTACGTTTACAGCTAAAAGTTCATTTTGGTATAAAGATTTAGAATTTTTGGCAATGGAAAATTTCAAAGTTTCTAAAAGTGAAGATAAAATTATTATCAAATTTGATTATGTGATTAAGAATGACAATTGGTATGCTGTTAATATTAAGCCGTCATTGTTAAATTTAAATGTAGCTGATTCTGATTGTGGAGATGTTTATATTCCGAAAAGAGTGAGAATTAAACGTAAATCAAAATTGAGTTACCCGTTTGTATTAGTTGGTGATGCTTCTAAATTTACAAAAAGTGGTTTTAAATCTGTTTGGAATATGTTTACAAAAGGATCTGTTGATTTTATTTTGAAAGGTAAAATTAAAGCTGGAATTTTTGGATTTGCAAAAAAATGGGATTTAGATTTTTTATATAAAATGACATATAAAGAGCTAATGTCATTCTTTTAATGTCTAATTAAAAGAATGAAAAATACACATGTGATGAAAAAAAATGTAGCAGTTATATATGGTGGGTATTCAAGCGAGTATGATGTCTCTAAAAAAAGTGCAGACACTATATATTCTAATATAGATACTTCTATTTATACTCCTTTTTTAGTTGAGGTTACAGAGTTAGATTGGAAAGTTCAAATAAAGGATGAGTTTATATCTATAGATAAGCAGGATTTTACTTTTTTTGATAATCAAAACAAGATTACTTTTGATATTGCTTTTATTACAATTCACGGTACACCAGGAGAGGATGGTAAATTACAAGCCTATTTTGACATGATAGGCTTACTTTATGTAAATTCAGGTGTTTTTGCTTCTTCATTAACGTTTAATAAATGGGCATGTAATGAATTTTTAAGCCGATTTGGAATACATGTTGCTAAATCAGTATTGTTACGAAAACTGGATACTGTAGATGCTAAACAAATAGGTGAAGACATAGGTTTTCCTTGTTTTGTTAAACCAAATGATGGAGGTTCAAGTTTTGGGATTTCTAAAGTTAAAAAAACTGAGGACTTAGCAGATGCAATTTCAAAAGCCTTTTTAGAAGGAAATGAAGTGATTATTGAATCTTTATTAAACGGTAGAGAAGTTACATGTGGAATGTACAACAACGGTAGTAAAATAATTGCTTTACCGATAACTGAAATTTTAACAGATAATGATTTTTTTGATTATGAAGCAAAGTACAATGGAGAGTCTAATGAGATAACTCCAGCCGATATTTCAGAAGAATTAACATTAAAAATTCAATCTATATCTATAAAGGTCTATACGCTTTTAGGTTTAAAAGCTTTTGCAAGAATTGATTATTTTGTAGATAATGAAAATAAAGTGAGTTTAATAGAAGTGAATACTAATCCTGGAATGACCAAAGAGAGCCTTGTTCCGCAACAAGTTGAAGCAGCAGGATTGAAATTAAAAAACGTACTTACTGAGATTTTAAAATTATAATTTACCGTTTATATAATTTTTTTGGTTTTCAAGTCGCTCTAATTTATCTTTACAAAAAAACAATTATTATGATTAAGCAATTAATGTTACTATTTATTGGTGTGTTACCATTTTATTTAACAGCACAAACTTATGATGAAAATAGATTTGTGACATCAATATTTCAATCTATTTTAGTTACGGATGATGTTTTGTATGGTGAAGCTTCTGTATGGACAGTACCGTACAATGATCAAGATTTATTATTAAATGTTTCTGTTCCTGATGGAGATGATAATCCGAAAAGGCCATTAATTATCTTTGCACATGCAGGTGGATTTTTCAATGGTTCTAAAGATGTGGATGATATGGTTGCTATTTGTGATTCTTTTGCAAGAAAAGGTTTTGTAACTGCAACAATAGGATATAGAAAAGGATTTAACCCTACATCAGGAGGTAGTTCTGAACGTGCTGTTTACAGAGGGATTCAAGATGGTAAGACAGCAATTCGTTATTTTAAGGCAAATGCAAATTTATATGATGTAGATACTAATTTTGTGTTTTTTGGAGGGATGTCTGCAGGTGGTTTTATTGCAACGCATATAGCTTATATGGATAAAGAGTCTGAAAGACCTTCTAGTACTTATGGAGGGTTCCTTGTAAATGATTTAGGTTGTTTAGATTGTGGATCTCATCCAACTCATACTTCTACAGTAAGGGGTGTGTTAGATTTTTGGGGAGCAGTACAAGATACAGCTTTAATTGAAGGAAATGTTCCTCCAATGTTAATTATTCATGGAGAAAATGACCCGACTGTGCCATTTGTTTATGATCATCCTTTTGGGGTAGCTACTTTACCAAAGGTGTATGGTGCACAACCAATTTCAGAAAGACTTGATATTATTGGCGGAGAATATGAAATGTACACTTCAACAGGTCCTTTACATATGTTAGATGGTTCAAATAATGGAACTTGGGATCCTGAACCTAATTCATTTTGGAGTGATACACTATTACCAAGAACAACAGACTTTATTTATAACTTAATTAAGCCAAATACAACATTACTCTCTTCAGCTTCTACAGTTATATGTGAGGGTGAAAATTCTATTTTTGAAGTGAGTCAAGGTGTTACCACAAATTCTCATTATGTGTGGGGTTTTGATGATGTTAATATTACTGAAGTGGTAAATGCAAACACTAATTCACTTACTTTGTCTTTTTCAACTACTGGTAGTTATGTAGTGAAAGTAGTTGAGTTTAATGAGGTGTTATGTGCAGGTGATACATTAGAGTTTCAAGTAGAAGTTAAACCTCTGCCTATTTCAAATTTTACATTCACAACAAGTATAGGAGATGTTTTGTTTACAAATACTTCTACAAATGGAATAACATACTCTTGGGATTTTGGTGATGGAAGTGTTTCTACAGATGAGCATCCAGATCATGTGTATTTAGAAAATGGTGATTACACCGTAGTTTTAACTGCTACTTCAATAGACGGTTGTGTCTCTGAAACTTCAACACAAACAATTCAAATACAAAGCTTAGGCTTGGTTTCTGAGATTGAATATTTTTCAGTTGTAAACCCTTTTACTTATGAATTAAAAATTAATTCAACAGAGGTACTTAATCAAATTGATGTATATAGTGTAGATGGAAGGTTGATGTATTCAGATTCTAATGCTAATTTACAAAACAGTATCAATACTTCAAACTGGAAAAATGGTTTATATGTGTTATATATTACTGGTGGGGATGGATTAACACATAAAAGGAAAATAGTAAAATTATAAAGGAAGAGGATATCATATAGTGTCACAAGAAAAATGACACATAAAAAAAGAGGAGATTTTAGTCTCCTCTTTTTTTATGTTTTGTTATTTAGCAACACTCATAAATACCTTTTTCTTTTTAATAGGGAAGCCTTCTAAGTTACTTAATACTGAATTAACTTTAGTTCTGTCAACAGCAACTAAGGCGTGATAATCTTTTACATCTATTAACCCTAATTCTTCTTTTTGTAGCCCTCCTTTTTTATAAAATGTTCCAACTATGTCGATTTTATTGATTTTGTCTTTTTTTCCAGCGTTTATAAAAATAGTTTCCCATTTTGGCTTTGAAGGAATAAAATAATCATCACTTAGTTTTTTAACAGTGTATTTACTCGCTTCAACATAATCAGGTAAAAATTCTTTTTCAGATAATACAAAGTAAATTGTTCCCGTTTCATCCATTCTGGCAGTTCTACCATTTCTGTGGATATAGCTGTCTTCAGTAGTTGGGATTTGATAATGAATAATGTTTTTTATTCCCGTAATATCTAACCCTCTTGAAGCTAAATCTGTACAAAGTAAAGTGTTTACACTTCCGTTTTTTAGTTTAAACAATGATTTCTCTCTTTCGTCTTGTTTTAAACCGCCATGAAATCCAGCATGATAAATACCAGAATCATCTAATAAATCTCCAATTCTATCCACTGCATCCCTGTGGTTACAAAATACTAAAGTAGACTCATTATTTAGTTCACAAATTAATTGAACTAACGCCTCCGTTTTATCCGTTTCAACAGATCTTACAATGTGATACGTAAATTTTGAAGCTTTAAATGTATGTAAATAATCTATTTTTTTAGAATCGTGAAATGGAATGAATTTAGGAACGTCAATAGCTTGAGTTGCTGAGGTTAAGCAAACACTATCTAAGGCATCCATTTCGTTTACTAAAGCTTTGATGTCTGGTTCAAAACCAAATTCTAAAGATTTATCAAATTCATCACAAATTAAATTCTCAATTGTGTTTAGTTCAATGTTCCCTTTTTTTACGTGATCAACTAAACGTCCAGGTGTACCAATTAATACATTAGGCATTCCGTCTCGTAAGCTATTCAACTCAACTCTATATTCATGGCCACCATAAAAGCAAGCAGACTTAAATTTAGTTCCCATTTTTTTGAAAACGTCATGAATTTGAATGGCTAACTCTCTAGATGGGGCTATGATTAAAGTAGAAATTTCATCATCAAATTGTGAAGCGTTTAATTTTTCAATTAAAGGTAATAAAAACCCTAAAGTTTTACCACTTCCTGTTGGTGATAGTAATAAAACATTACTGTAAGATTTACTGACTTGCAATGTTTCGTTTTGCATGTCGTTTAACTCTTTAATTCCTAAATTTGATAAATACTGTTTCATTTCCAATTAATTTGTTGCAAATCTAATTGTTTTTAGTTGTTGATGTAAATATTTATTAAATTAATAATGATATAGTGGTTAGATTTACTGATGAATAGAAATCGGAATAATTTTTTTCTGTTCCTGAGCTTCTAACTTTTTTCGTGCTTTAAGTTTTTTCTTACGAATATTATCATTTTTCTTACGTTCTTTTTTTAGCTTTTTATGTCGTTTCGTATTTGCTTTTCTACGTTTTTTTGATTCAGCTTTTTTTGATTTGTAAATTGATTTGTCAATTGTTATTACTGCAGAGTCAAAATTAATTTTTCCTGATTCAATATCTCTAATGATAGCTTCTAAAACATATTCTTTTTTTGAAAGGTATGGAGCCTTGATATCCTGATCAAACATTTTACCCATTAGGTTAAACATTGCAGCATCTCTTTTACCTCTATATTTTCTTACAATTTGGTGTATACTCAAACCTGTCTCTCTCGCTATTAATTTGGTTAAGACTTTACCTTCTGAAACATACATGTCTAAAAACACATATTTATAATCTGTTTTTAATTTTTTATAAGATTTTTTTAAAAACTTATTTCGTAGTCTTCTTTTTTTTATACTTTCTAAATCATTATTCATTTGGTCTATCAAATCTGCAGATTGTAATGCATAAGGATATACTTTTAAAACAATAGGTTTATACCTTCTGTAAAGTCTTTGAAAATCTTTATCAACCACAGTAATTGGTGACCCTAAATATTGAGGGATCGTATCGTTGTTACGTAGTGTTGGTTGAGATAGGCTCTGAAAAGAGTTTAAAGTTATGAATAGAACAATTAATGAAAATAGGTTTTTAGAGTTTAATTTATTCTGTTTCATAATTCAAGTATTAATAATTTGTAATTTACAATTACTATACCGAAACTGGTTTTAATTCAGTTTATTAAGTAGAAAGTTACAACTTTTTTATTAACTTGCATTAACTAATCTAAAAATTATGATTCATTTTAAATACCTTCTACCTTTTATAATCCTTTCTTTTTGTGTGTCTTGTACTTCAGATATAGCTAATGATTTGGACAATGTTAATGATTCTTTAGCTTCTATTCAAATAGATACACTTTTAAATGAGGTATTAATTGATACTACTTCTGTTTTGCCTGACAGTCTTGTAAAAGAAGGTTACGTTGAAGAAACAAAAGCGTTAGCAACTGTAATTGAAAAAAAGTTTGGAGTACAATGGGATTTTTGTGATTGTGTGGTCAAAAATGATTCTATCAATAAAGTAATGTCAGATTTAGAAGGCGTTTCTGATGAACAGGTGGATTTGATTTTTGTTAGATGGGATGAGATTGAACAACATTGTAAAGAGTTATTAACTGCTCCAAATACAACACCAGAAGAAAGAAGTAGATATTCAAGAAAAGTGAAGAGGTGTTTAAGAAAAGCTGGAGTTAAGTAGAGTATTCTGTGTTATCTGTAATGTGATTTTATAGGTAAGGTATAATAGCAAGACACAAATTTGTTATCAACTAAAGCTGGATTCCATTTAGGCATTGAATTTACTACTCTTAAAGCTTCATTGTTCATGTTAGGATTGTCGCCTTTCATAATTTTAGAATTAATTAAGTCTCCGTTTTTTGTAATAATAAACTCAACATATATTGTTTTAAAATAATCATGAACATATTCTGTATTTAAGTTTGAGGTGATGTAAAAAGCTAAAGAATCTACACCTCCTTTGAAAGTTGGATATACATCTGTAAATGTATATATTGAATCTTTTTTGTAAGTAATTTTAGGGAATATTCTAACAAAACCCTCATGTGATGTAAAATTTTCAATTGATTGAGTGAAACCGTAATTTGAAAATAAAGAGACTAAAAGTATGAAAAGTATTTTCATGTTTTATTTGATTTTAAAAGTGTAAGCATACATAACTTTAACAGTTTTTCCATTTTGTGTGCCAGGATTCCAATTAGGCATTTCAGCTATAATCTTTAATGCTTTTTTGTCTAATTGTTTTGATAGCCCTTTTAAAACAGAAGGGGTTTTAACCTCACCATTTTCATTAATAAAAAATTTGACAATAATTTCGCCTTTAAAAGTAGATGTTTTAGGGGTGTTAAAGTGTTCATTAATATAAGAATTTAATGCTTTTTGACCACCAATAAATTCAGGGTTTGTATATAATGCCAAGGGGTTTACTTTTTTTTCTGAATTTTTATTCGTTTGAGAAAATGAAATTAAAGGTAACGTGATAAATAATAATAATAGATATTTCATAATAGTTTTTGCATAAACTAAAACAAATATCATTCCATTAAAATTCTTCTAATGCAATTTTATATAATTTAGCACAAGCTCTAGCGTCAGATAGTGCGTCATGGTGTTGTAATTCTATGCCGTGAAAATCGCAACAAATATTTAATTTTGCAGGTTTGTAGCCTTTAGATTTGAAAATTTTCATGGTACATTCCCATTTGTCCGCTATGTCAATTTCTGAATAAGGAATATTAATGGTTTCCATTGCGTTTTTTAAAACACTACGGTCAAAAGACTCATTATGAGCAACAACTGTTTTACCTTTAAGTCGTGTTTCTATTTCATGATAAATACTTTCAAAACTGGGTGAATTAATTGTATCGTCTTCATTTATACCATGTACTTGAATGTTGTGCCAGTTGTATTCATTGTTTGGAGGTTGAATTAATGCGTGGTATTCCTCAATAATTTCACCGTCTTCAACAGTTACAATTCCTACAGAACAAACAGAATTTCTTTTAGAAGTTGCTGTTTCGAAATCAATAGCTACGTAATTCATGAGTTATAATTAGACAATAAAGTTATTTGCCAATTTCTTTTAAAATGTCATTCATGACAGCATCAACATCAATATTCTCTAAAGCTTTTTCAACTTCATCCATTGCTTCCTCTACGTCTTCTAAAACTTCTTCATCTAATAGTTCTGACATGTCAATATTGTTAGAAGTGTCATAATTGTGCTCTAAATCAGACAAGTATTTAGTGATAACTTTTAATGCATTGTCTGAAGTGTTTTTTAATTCTAAAGTAAACTTAGAGTTTTCTAAATCAAAAAATCCAAAAGCTTTTGTAAATAATGCAGCTATTTTCAAATCACCTTCAAGTAATTGTTTGTTTTTTTCAGCGTCAATTAAAGCGAAAAAACCGTAAGGGTTTTCAGTTAATACATCTTCAGATTTTATTTTAGTAGCAGTTCCATTCATAACAGTATTCACCCAAGAGCTATCTGTCGAAACAAAGAACACTTCATTTGTTACGCATCCAAATAAATTATCTTCAAAAGTCATAAATCCATTTTGTGATACGGTAACTTCTTTAGGTAATTTATCAAAAATAGAATTATCGTTTAGTCCGAAAACAGCACCTAAAATTGGTTCGTTTGATTTTGTTTCAAATGGGTTACCATAACCAAAGTCTACTAATTCAGTAGTTGTGTTAAAACCGTCAATCATAATAAGTCCTTGCCCTGAGAATGAGTTAGCGAAATCATCAGCTGTAAATCCAACTTTACTTAATTCTTGTGTCATTTTCTTAAAGTCTCTTTCATTCATTTCATTTTTCATAAATTCTAATGCCTTTTTAGGATTTAAATTAAATGAATATTTTACCATAGGGTTCTCTGATTTTCCATAAGCGAATAAATC
>Ga0256824_10000341_pt1 | contig 17639 bp, 20 predicted proteins | sample CV67metaG_FD_191570 | JGI IMG/M metagenome (GOLD analysis project Ga0256824, IMG submission 191570) | Hydrothermal vent microbial communities from East Pacific Rise, Pacific Ocean - CV67 | ecosystem: Environmental > Aquatic > Marine > Hydrothermal vents | place: Pacific Ocean: East Pacific Rise...
TGAATGAAAAGGGTGATGTTACAACCTTAGGTCGTGGTGGTTCTGACCTCTCGGCTGTTGCAATCGCAGGAGCTTTAAAAGCAGACCTTTGTGAGATATATACAGATGTAAGTGGAATCTATACAACTGACCCTCGCATAGAACCAAAGGCAAAAAAGCTTGAGAAAATCTCTTATGATGAGATGTTAGAGTTAGCATCACTGGGTGCAAAAGTACTGCAGAACCGCTCAGTAGAGATGGCAAAAAAACTCAATGTAAATTTAGTAACAAGAACAAGTTTCTCTAACGAAGAGGGAACGTTAATAACAAAGGAAGAGAATATCATGGAAGCACCATTAGTAAGCGGAATAGCATTAGATAGAAACCAAGCACGTATATCACTGATGGGTGTTAAAGATAGACCAGGCATCGCTTCTGATATTTTTAACAAGTTAGCTACTGCTGAAGTAAATGTAGATATGATTATTCAAAATAAAGCTGTTGATGAGACAACAAACATAGACTTTACTGTGCCAGTTAGTGACCTGCATGATGCAAAAGCTATTGTTGATACTTTTGTGAAAAATGGCGAAATAAATGCAGACTCATATAATGAAGATATCTGTAAAGTTTCAGTTGTTGGTGTTGGTATGAGAAGTCATACTGGTGTAGCTGCAAAAGCTTTTTCAACTATGGCAGATAACAACATAAACATCAACATGATTTCAACTTCAGAGATTAAAATTTCTATGGTTATAGATGAAAAATATGCAGAGTTAGCAGTTCGTGGTCTTCACGATGCTTACGAGTTAGAGAAGTAGACGTTTAATGTCTTATCCTGATTCTGATATGCCAGATTTTGCTCAATGGACACTTGATACTATTAGAGAGAAGGGTGGAAGTCTAAGCTGGCTTGAAGAGCTACGTTTTGAGTGGACAAATGCAATCTCTTTTGCTCTTGGACAGATGCTAGAGGGTAAAACAGTTATTTTAATAACTGATGAGAAGAGAAAATGGTTTGAGAATTATATACTTGGTAACATTAATAGTGCTACACAAGAGAGACCACTTCTTCCGATTGTAAGCATAGATGCCATTAGCCCCCATTACAATAGTGTAAGTGGTGGTGAGATGATAGATATACTAGAAGATATGATAGTCCTAGCACATCGTGATGATTACTTCTTTTGGTATATTGGTAAGGGTGATGATAAGCGTGCCGACATTGCAAAAAGAAAAGATAACAGTCTTCTTTGGATTTTTGATGAGGATGTGCATAATGCTTTTACTCTAAAATCTTACGACAAAGAGTTGGATATAAAGCTTTTACAGCTCTATAAACTTTTTGATACATCTTTAAACGCCGCCATGTTTGGAGAAGTAGATGTTACCCAGTAATTCTCAAAAATCCCATATTTTAATCTCTACAGAGATAGAAGAGGAGTTTGCAAGACTCCAAAATGAACTTAAACCCCATAGGGTTGTTGGTTTTATAGAAGATGACTTTAAGATAGAACATGCCAAGGCAGTGGTAGCAGAGGCTTACATAAGTGAGTCACAAACTAAGTACATAGTCTTAGGGGCAAAAAGTTTTAACGCTGTTTCTCAAAACTCTCTTTTAAAGGTTTTAGAAGAGCCACCTCGTAACATAGAGTTTATAATAATTTCGCCTACAAAATCAAACTTACTTCCTACTGTTCGCTCAAGACTGCCTATTGTAAAAGGTAAAACTCAGTATTTAACAGAGCAATTAGAGCTTAATTTAGCAAGAGTTGATTATGCTGAGTTTTTTGCATTTTTAAAAAAGCATGCACGGATAAAAAAGAGTGAAGCTAAATTATTAATAGAAGCGATATACCATAGAGCTACTGTTGTAGATATGCTGATTTTATCTGCAATGCAGTTAGAAAATTTTGATAAAGCTTACAGACTTTTAGAACTTAACTCTCGTCCTCAAAGTGTACTTGCTATGATTTTAATGAGCTTTGCAAGGGAGCGATAATGCAGGTAGAAAAACTTTCCAATACTCTTAACCATAAAAAATTACTTCAAGACTTAGGTGTAGATGGTGGCGGTGTGAATATTTTAGCCTCTAAGATGTCACATCATATCATCTATATACATGAGCTCCACGTTGGGGCAGCTAATATACTCAAACAGGATGCTCTCTCTATAGGTGCAGACTTAGCGGTACCACGTGGAACGGTGATTGCGAAAACAAAAACTGTTGATTGTATTTTAATCGCAACACAAAAACAGCTTCAGACATTAAGCACTAAAGAGTTGGCTCAGCCCTTTGGTCTTAAGGAGTTAGCACATAAGCTTAAAGAGTATACTCAAATAAAAAAACCTACTTCAGTTGAGATTATGGGTGTCATTAATGCCAACGATGATAGTTTTTTTAGTGGCAGTAGATTTAGTGGTTCTAATGCAGTAGAGATGATTAAAAAAATGATTAATGATGGAGCAACGGTTATAGATATTGGTGGTGTATCCTCTAAACCTAATGCAGTTATTGTCAGTGCTAAAGAGGAGTTAGAAAGAGTGAAGCCTATTTATGAGCTTATCGCAAAAGAGAAGCTCTATGAACATGCTAAATTCTCTTGTGACTCTTATGCTCCTACAGTTGTAAAGAGTGCCTTTGATAGTGGATTTTCTATACTTAATGATATAACAGGCTTAGAGAATGACTCACTCTGTAAACTTAGTGCGGAGTATAAGGCTACTGTAGTCATTATGCATATGCAAGGAAATCCTCAAACCATGCAGGATAACCCTCGGTATACAAATGTAATCGATGAGGTTTACTCTTTTTTACAAGAGCGAATGCTTAAGGCTGAATCTTTTGGGATTAAAGATATAGTTTTAGATATTGGAATAGGTTTTGGAAAGTCTTTAGAGGATAATTTAAAACTCATTAAGCATTTAGAGAATTTCTTAACACTTCAAAAACCTCTTTTAGTTGGAGCATCAAGAAAATCGATGATAAATAACATTGTAAGTTCTAACGTGGAAGATAGGTTAGCAGGAACACTTGCTCTGCATTTGGAAGCTGTTAGAAATGGAGCTTCGATACTAAGAGTACATGATGTGAAAGATCACTTTCAGGCTCTTAAGGTTCAAAAGGCTTTAAGCCTTTAAACCATAATTCCTTTTATCATAAAGAATAAGATAGCAGCTAAGATGGCAGCTGCTGGAACAGTAATAATCCATGCTGTAATAATTTTTTTGATAGCATCACGTTTAACAAACTCTACTTTTTTCGTCTGTTTCATATGCTTTTTCGTAGATTTAATAAGATCTTTTTCTTGTGCTATAAGTTTATAAAGCTCAACAATTCTCTCATAATCTTGCTCGCCTTTGTCCTCTTTTGCTTCAAGATTTTTAAGCTCTTTAGCATAAGCATTTAGAGTCTCTTTCTCATCTGCTATTGTCTCTTTATCTTCTTCAATAGTTGCATGAGACTCACTAAGGTGGAGATACTCACGTAAAAAACCAACACCAAAAACACCACCGATTGCGATGTGAGTTGAAGATACAGGAAGACCAAGTTGAGAAGCGATAATAACTGTAATAGAAGCAGCCATTGCGATAGAGAATGCACGTATCTGATCAAGTTCTGTAATTTCACTACCTACAGTTTTGATAAGCTTAGGACCATACAGTGCAAGTCCTAAAGCGATACCAAGTGCACCAACACCCATAACCCATAGAGGGATAGAAGCTTTTGAAGAGATACCACCGTTTACAACTGCATCGTTAATTGCAGCTAAGGGGCCAATTGCATTTGCTACATCGTTTGCACCGTGTGCAAATGAAAGCAGAGCCGCTGCAAATACAAGAGGAATGGTAAAAAGTGTGTTCACAGATGCTTTTGTATTCTCAAGTTTTTGTGTATCTGAAGCGAGTCTTGTTTTAACAAATGTGTATACACCAAGAGCAACTATAAGACCTAAAATAAGAGCAGTCATAAGAGTAGGTTTTTTACTCATTTCAATAGAGACAAAAGGGATGAAGTTTAATACATCAACAACTTGTGGCCATATTTTTTTGAGACCTTTGAGTGTTAAGTATGTAACAAATGCCCATGACATAATAGCAACAAAAAATGGGACCCAGGTTTTTGCGGCAGCTACCTTGTCTTTTTTAAAGAGAATCGATTTTTTAATAGCAAAAAGAAATGCAGCAGCAATGATACCACCAAGTACAGGGGAGATTACCCATGAAGCAGCAATCTTACCCATTGTACCCCAAGATACTATACTAAATCCAGCAGCGGCAATACCTGCACCCATAACACCACCAACAATAGAGTGAGTAGTGGAAACTGGAGCACGCATCATTGTTGCAAAGTTAAGCCAAAGAGCAGCGGCTAAAAGTGCTGCCATCATAGCCCAGATAAAAGGGTCTGCGTTGCCACCAAATGCTGAGATGTCAATAATCCCTTTTTTGATAGTTTTAACAACTTCGCCACCAGCAATAAGTGCACCACCCGCTTCAAAGATTGCAGCAATGACAATAGCCATAGTCATAGTCATTGCCTTAGAACCAACAGCTGGACCAACATTGTTGGCTACATCATTTGCACCAATATTCATTGCCATATATGCACCAATAAGTGCTGCTACAGCGAGGAACATATTGTTAGGAATTCCACCATTGCTTAAAAAACTAAAAGTTAAAACCGCAATCATAAAAAAGAGTGCGAATCCGAGTCTTGTTAAATCAGTTCCACTCTCTTTCAGAGCTGCTTTTTCAAGCTTTTTCATTGTTTGAATTTCCATGCTTACCTCGCAATTAAATAGTTATGAAATTATACTTTTTCTTTGGTTACAAAATGGTTACGTTACATCACAAGCTTATTTTTTGATATATGCTTTTATGATCTCTTGACGTTCTAGTGGTCTATCTGCACCACGTCTGCCTTGTGTCGTTACATTGTTTAACTTTTTAATTGTTTGCATACTTTGTGGCATAACTTTTCCAAAAATTGTATGACGACCATTGAGCCAAGGAGTTTTAGCTGTAGTAATGAAAAATTGGCTACCATTTGTATGAGGACCAGCATTTGCCATTGCTAAAATACCAGCTCTGTTAAAAGTTTTGCCTTTAAACTCATCTTTAAAAGGTTTGCCCCAGATACTTTCGCCACCTCTACCACTCTCAGTAGGATCTCCACCTTGAATCATAAAATCTTTTATAATTCTGTGAAAGGCAATACCGTTGTAGTAGCCATTTTTAATGTGGGTTGTAAAGTTTTCAACAGCTAATGGTGCGATATCTGGAAATAGTTCTAATTCAATATTTCCTTGAGTTGTCTCTATGACTACATGTGGGTTGTCTGCAAAAAGGTTTACAGAGATAAGCAGCATAGCTGCTAATATAATTTTTTTCATTTTAATCCTTATTTTCTTTAAAATCAAGTGAGACTGAATTTATACAGTATCTCATTCCAGTAGGTTCTGGTCCATCAGGAAAAACATGTCCTAAGTGAGCATCACAGGAAGCACATCTAACTTCAGTTCTAGTCATTCCAAATGCAGAGTCTTTAATCTCTACTATTGCATCTTCTACACTCTCAAAATAGCTTGGCCAACCTGTTCCTGAGTCAAATTTTGTATCTGATTCAAAAAGAGGAGCATCACAGCATATACAGCGATATAAACCTTCCTCTTTATTGGAATTATATGTTCCTGAAAAAGGGGCTTCAGTACCGTGTTCTCTTGTTACATGGAATGCTTCAGGACTAAGCTGACTTCTCCACTCCTGTGCTGTTTTTGTTACTTTCAAAATTATTCCTTAAATGGTAGATATTTCCACACTCTTCATCATAGAGTACAAAGGTCTTCTTAAAACTAAGATTCACTGCATACTCTAACTCAACTCTCTTTGCAAAGCAGACATCCATTAGTATCACATATTTTGCATGAATACCATTTATATCGCTATATGTAGAGAGGAGAAGGTTGTCTAAATCTTGATCCATTAAATTTTTAGAACTATCTAATAATATTGCTTTATTCTCTATAAAAGAATCGAGGTCATCTTTTAATTTCTCTTTACTTAAGTTACTAGACACTACTAGTATATCTTTTGCCTCTTCAGTTTTGAGTAGCTTTGAGATAAGCTGTAATGCTTTTGCATGAGGTGAAGTTTGATAAAAAAAGACCTCTTGTTTATCTTTTTTAAAACTTTTGTTTAAGGTAAAAGTCTGCTCAATTTCATTTGAATTGTTAATAAGGAGGAGGGAGGATTTAAGCTGAATATGTTTCAAATAAGCAATAAACTCTCCACTAAAAAGATCAGAGTCATCACAAACTAGTAGGTCAGCAACATTGAATTTTTTATTCATAAGTACAGGCTCAATATAAAGCTCATCACTCAACTCTTGTTTTTTTAGTTTTTTGAGATGCATGTTGATTAATTCAAGGGGAGTGAGTATCTGAATGGTTGTAATATCTATCTCTATGATTGCATGCTCTATAATATCCATAAGCTTTTTCTTTAAAATATCTGAAGACAAAATAGTTGGTTCAATAATAGTTATTCTAATTTTTGGATTTTTGAGTTTTTCTACTATGACTTTTAGGGCTACTGCACTTGTTTTTCCACTACCAGCTTCAGAGTAGAGAACATTGTATCCACTTATATCAGCATCAATAAACTGCATCTGCTCTGGAGTAGCCATGTGCAAGCTGTTAGTAGCATCTAAGACACAGTATTGAATAAGTACATTTCCCATGATATCAGCGATATCTGGTAAGTCTCGTAAAGGCTCTGACACAGCAGAGAGTTTTTTGAGTATGTCACTACGATTTGTATCACTAAATATAATATTTTGTGAAGGGAGTAACTCTTTAAATGAATCATCTAAATGCTCATGTTCATCAGCACTTAAATTTTCCATTAGTAGAAAATTGTAAAGGGGGACACCATCGGTATGGATAAGTTCATTAAATTTCTGTTTGATAATATCGTGTGATTTTTCAAATGCTAAGGTCTCATTTGAAGAGGATTGCTGTGTTGCTTTTTCTATAGTGGCATTTTTAAGATCATCATAGGACCATTTTTTGTGTTCAAATATATATATACCTCGCTCTTTATCTAAGAGTAAGAGAGGAATAAAAAAACTTTTTTTATGGTGGTATATAGTGATGTTTTCATAAACAACAAGACCATTTGCCTCGGTAATCGTTTTTAATTGTTTAACTAATATTGATGAAGGGAGATGGAGTGTTTTTTTTTCTTTTTTTAAAAATGATGTAAGAAAAGATAAGTTCATATTTTATATGAAATTTAGCCGTAACTGAGTACGACTAAATTAAATGACTATTTGCCAGCAGCAACACGGTCTTTAAGACCTTTACCAGCTTTAAATTTAGGAACCATTTTGTCTTGAGTTGTATAAGTTTTGTTAGTACCAGGTACTTTACCACTTTTACCTTTTTGTAAAGCAGCAGTAAAACTACCAAAACCAACTAAAGAAACATCCTCTTTTTTTACTAATGCAGAAGTTACTGCCTCTGTAAATGCTTTAATAGCAGCTTCAGCTTCAACTTTAGTTTTGTAATCACCACTTGCTTGTACTAATTCAACGAATTGTGCTTTATTCATAAATAAACCCTTGGATTGAAAATATTTCCGACATTATTTACCGCCAATAAGGCCAAAGCCCTGGTTACAAATAATTCAGCTAGGGACACTTTATAATTTATTTGCTTAAATTTTTCTTCTTTTTGCCTAATTCTGTCAAAAAGTAGGAAAATCTTGTTTCTTTTAGTCCCTCTTTCGCCTGTTTTAGGAGTTTGCTCACTCCGAACTCACTTTTACTAGAGAGTAATAGTGACGATATATATTTGATTTTTTGAAATTTATCATCGTGTGAATGTATAGATAAAAAGACATCATCAAGACCATCTCTTTCATTTTTAGTAAGTGCACTCATCAACTTTATCCTTGAAGTTTATTTATTTTTCTTACAGCACGAATAATTTCATCATCTTCTAATTCACCTAGCATTCTCATTACGATGGAAGCAGCCTGTGGTTTAGCACGTCCAAGTTTCCAGTCCTGATATGTTCTCATAGAGATACCAAAGGAGTTAGCCATATCTTTTAGAGATATTTTTTTTCCATTGTTTTGAGACTCTAAAGAGTTGTGAAGAATATTAAAGAGATCATTTATTTGCATAAAAGAATTATACGGATAATATACTTAAATATACATTTTATATGTAATTATTGCATTAAAATTGTGTATTAAGATATAGAAAATGTATTAAAAATACTTAATATATTGTTTTTTGTATTAAATTTAGTATTTAATACACGGTATCTCGTATTAAATCTATATAATTGTTTTATAGTATATTAGTCCATTTATGAGCCAGACGGCTCAATTTAAAAAATATGTATTATGAAGTTTTATATAGAAAGGGATTTGTTAACAGGAAGAAGGGTGATCTTTGTTTCATTGACTTCTAAGTGAAAAGTATCATATGTAGTAGAATCTGTTTTAAAAGAGAGTTCATGTTCATCATCAATAGTAAAAATTACAGTATTTAGACCATGAAGTTTTGATTGTATAGTAATTGTTGCTGTTTTAGAGGAGTTAATTATGCTGTTTTGTTCCTCTTTGAAGTGTCTGATTTTTTCTTTTATAGAAGAGACTGCTGATCTATTGTGTCTCGTAGCCTCTTGCAGTTCAAATTTTAGTTCCTCTATGTCATCATTAATTAAGTTTAGTTTAGAATTTAAAATAGGAATCTCTTTATAATTGATTTTAAAGAGATTGTCTTCACCACTTACATTTTTAATAGTAATAGAGTTTGAAGCATAAATTTTAAGATTACTTTTCACTTGTCTAACTGTAACATCCTGTGCATAGACCGTTCCTCCAAGTGCTGTCTCTATGTCAATACTTGTAGCATGTACCTCTCCGCCTTCTAGGAGAGTGATTTGGGCTTCATGACATCTTAGTTTTCCTTTATGTCTGTTAATTTGAGCATATTTAGCAAACTGTGAGGAGTCTTGATGTGTTGCTCCGTCTATTTTTAAATTAGTCGCTTCAATGATACTGTTTGCACCAACATGCCCTTTTATATGGATAACTTCAGATGTTAACTCTACACCCTCTCCAACACTATCCTTAGTAGCATCATCTTGTGCGATGGTAACTTCGATATTATTTTCCTCTTGTGATGCCAATAAGTCTTGATTGCGAGAGAGTTTTGAGAGTTGCACTCTATTGTCAACAAGTAAAGAGTCTTTAGAGTAGTGAACATAGCCTTGAAGTTTACTCTTATATACTATGCGTTCTTTTTCTTCAACTATTTCTATACTTTCTGTATCAATAGAGTGTGAAAAACCACTAACATTATTTGTAACTTGAGCAGAAACTATTTTGCCATAAGCATTAAAACCATCTGAACCAAAAAGAGGTTTAATGTATTCAACTAATACTTCTCCTTTTTCTACCTCGATAACTTGATTCTCAGTACTCTTGTTTTCAAAATGGAGTATAAGTTTACTTTCTCTTGTGATAGTAGGTTCAATACCTTCAAAAAGAGGGATTTTAACTCGTTTTGTAAATTTACCACTGTAAAGATATTTTGTAAAAGCTTTTAAGTTCTTTATCATAGCCTCATCAAAAATATTTATAAGAAGAGTGTTTTTTGCTTTGATTTTATTGATCTCTTTAACTAAAAGAGTAAACAGTTCTTGAGGTTTAAAAAGTTTATATGGAATATTTGATTTGGGGTTTAAAATTATTTTTGGATGGGTAGTAAAGTCTCCATAGTCAAAACTGTACTCTAACTCCAACGTGGTGGCTTTCTCGCTCAAAATTTTTATGTGATAAAATTGTTGAAACTCTGTATGTTCATTTGTTAGTTTATTTTTCTCTTTATAGAGTTCGTTTATATTAACATTTACAAGAGAGGGTGTCTTTTCAGAACGATTTGAAAGATAAGTTTCAACATCTACAATTTCAAAATCAACCTGATCAATAATTACATCTTTGATTGACTTTGTTTTTATGATCTCATCTGTTGCATCACTCATTAGTAATCCAAGAGGTCACTATAATCATACTTTGAAAAATCAAGGTATAGTTTACCATTTTGTTGGGTAATTCTTATATCACTATCATAGACTGAAAGGAATCTTTTTTTAATGATTTTTCTCTGGTAAGCTTTTAAATCTAATGTTTTCAGATAAGATCTTAATTCAACAAGTTTACTCTCTTTTTTCTCTATTTCAGCGGTATCATACTCAACACTTTGAATCTCATGTACAGTTGCATTTTGTTGCTCTAACATAAGCTTACTGTTGATAAGCTCTAAAATATTTTTCAGTTGAGCATCTTTTGTAGAGTAAACTTCTTCTATTTTATCTCTTTCATCACGGAGCATCTGCTCTTTGTCATCTATGAGCTTGTCGATTTTAGTCTCTAGTTGAAGGATCTTCTCTTTAAGCTGTTTATTTTCTCTCTGGTAAAGTGCTAAAACTGTTGCAACAGTTGTTCTTGGTTTAGCGATGCTTTTTTTAGGAGTGGTAGGCACTGTTTTTAACTTTTTTATTTCATCTACTTTTTGGCTATCTGCAGAGTTTTTTGTCACTATAATGTAAGTAACAGAATTTTCTATAATATAATTTAATTTTTTAGCTTTTATTTTAGAGTGAATCATCTCTTTGGACATCTTGAAATTTTTAGAATACTCGTCTATAGTAAGTCTCATGTGTTTATCTCCTTAAGTAATTTTATATTATTGAATTAAAATTCATATTTGGTGGATTAATTATACCCGCTTTTCTAAGCCAAACTAAGCAACCTGTATGCGCTACATCGTGTTTATCTCTAAATGTGTAGGCTTTAGAGTGTTTAAACTCCCTTTGCATTAAGAGGGTATCAAAGTCTTTATAGAGTTTTAAGAACTTTTTTAAACTCTCAAAGGCTTTGTCTGAGACCATAACTGTTGTAATGCTGTACTCTTTTATATCTAAGTATCTTGAGCACTCGTTTAGTCCATCTCCAATATAGTTCTTATTGCCCAATATATCTGTAAACTGATTTACATAGCCCGTATGAACCGCTATACGGATACCTTCGAAGTAAGGGTATTTTTTTGATACTTGCTCAGAAAGGTAGTGAAAACTAAGACCTAAAATAACTCCATAGCCTTTAAGTCTTGGATTGATAATACAGAAAAAACCGTCTCCTGTAGATACGAAGCCTAATAGAAGTTTCTCAAGAGACATATTGGAGTTGCTGAGCATTTTTTCTATCATTCTACGATAGCTTGTTGTAAGAAAGTTAATAATTTCTACCTGCTCATCAGAGCTGAGTTTTGAAAAATTAATTATATCAATAAGGACAATGTCACTTAGCCATTTAAGTCTCTTTTGCTGTGACACTTATGCTTCTACTTTGTATCCAATTCCAAATACATTTTTAATAGTGTTCTCTGGTAGCTTTTTTCTTAGGTTTTTAATAATTGTTTTAAGTGCATCTGTTTTGTTGTCTTCATCTTCATACCATACATCAAAAATGATATCGTCATATGTAAAGGTTTTGTTTGGGTTTGAACAGAGGATAGATAAAACCTTTGTCTCTTTATGTGTCAGGGCAACTGTTACATCATCAAGAGTTAGTTCATTGTTATCATAATTCCATGTAAGTGAATTGTTTAGAGTTAAAACTTGTTTATTGTTTGTGTTAAACTTGCTAATTTCACCAATAGCTTTGTTAAGTGCTGTTTTAAGTTCATCTCTTGTAATAGGTTTTACAAGGTATTGACTTAGCTTTAAATCAATAGCAGAAAGAAGAGTGTCTACATCAGAGTTAGCTGTAAGCATAATAGCTTTTACCGTATGGTCATTTTCTCTAACAATTTTCAGAAAGTCGATACCGTTAAGTTTTGGAAGATTAATATCTATAATCATAATATCAATCTTCTCTTTGTTATAAATACTTAATGCTTCTTCACCATCATTCGCTTCATAAACATTTTCGAAATATCTTTTTAAGAAACGTACATAGTTCTCTCTAATTGTTACTTCATCTTCTATAAATAAGATGTTATAAAGAGATTTTTCGTTGTCCATAATGTACCTTTTTATTTTGTAATAGGCTATTTTAGCAAAATAAATGTTAAAAATATCAATTAGTATGTAAAAGTTCTTTTAAATAAATATTTAAATATAATTACATAATTAATTTTGAGGAAGTTTTTTATGAGTAATGGTGTTCTAAATATAGTAAAACCTGGTGTTCTTTTTGGTGAAGATGTTCAAAAAGTGTACGAGTATGCAAAAAAAGAGGGTTTCGCAATTCCAGCTGTCAACGTGGTCTCAAGTGATTCTATTAATGGTGTTTTAGAAGCGGCTGCAAATGTTAACTCTCCCGTAATTATACAGTTTAGTAATGGTGGTGCTTCATACTTTGCAGGTAAAGGACTGAGTAATGAGAATGAAAAGGCAGCTATAGTTGGTGCAATTGCAGGTGCAAAATATGTTCATGCAATGGCTGAGGCTTATGGTGTTGCTGTAATTTTACATACTGACCATGCAGCTAAAAAACTACTTCCTTGGATCGATGCACTACTCAAAGCAGGTAAAAAGCATTTTAGACATACAAAACGACCACTCTTCTCATCTCATATGTTAGATTTATCAGAAGAGAGTTTAGAAGAGAATGTTGCAACATGTAAAGAGTATTTTGAGCGTATGAATGAGATGGGTATGAGTATAGAGATAGAACTAGGCTGTACAGGCGGAGAAGAAGATGGTGTTGACAACACTGATATGGACAACTCACTTTTATATACACAACCAGAAGATGTAGCTTTTGCTTATGAAGAGTTAAATCAAATCTCTCCTCACTTTACAATAGCAGCTTCATTTGGTAATGTTCACGGTGTGTATAAACCAGGAAATGTAGAGCTTACACCGACTATTTTAGATAACTCTCAAAAATATATTCAAGAAAAATTCAACACAGATGAAAAACCTGTAAACTTTGTATTTCACGGTGGATCTGGTTCGCTTCCTTCAGAAATTAGTGAAGCGATTGGGTATGGTGTTATTAAGATGAATATTGACACAGATACTCAGTGGGCAGCATGGATAGGGGTAAGAGACTACTATGAGAAAAATAAGGCTTATATGCAGTCACAAATTGGAAATCCAGAGGGTGATGATAAACCAAATAAAAAATACTATGACCCAAGAAAATGGTTAAGAGATGGTCAAAAAACTTTAGCAGCTCGTGTAGAAGTTGCATTTAAAGATTTAAATGCACTGGATAGAAACTAATTAAATAATGTTTCAATTTTCTGCAAGTCCTACCATCTGTTACTGCATAGAAGTCGATGAAGTAACAGTAGTAAATGCAATTAAAAATGGTGCGAACACACTTTCTAAAGTAAAAGAGATTACAAAAGCTTGTACAGGTAATGAATGTGCAGAGAAAAACCCCAGTAAGAAGTGCTGCTCTAAAGATATTAAAGCACTTATAGGGAAATATTCTTAAGGAGTCTAGATGTTAAAAGATTTTTTTGTATATGGTGAAAAAGTAGATGGCTATGATGTTAGAGTTATTAACGAAAGAGAAGCTCGTGCTGCTGCTGGAATTCTCTTTGTATTTGGAATTTTAAGTCTTACAAATGCTGTAATGCTTCATCATGGAGTTGTTACTCGCTACTTTATTAGCTTTTTTACTCTTGATTTCCTCATTAGAGTGATTAACCCAAGTTACTCTCCTAGTATGCTTCTTGGAAGATTTTTTGTTCAAAATCAGACACCGGAGTATGTAGGTGCTGCTCAAAAAAGATTTGCATGGGGTATAGGATTGCTTTTAGCCTTACCTATGTTTTATCTACTTGTTATTAATTGGCAACCTAACCCTATTAAAGTTCTTATATGCGGTATCTGTCTTTTATTATTGATTTTTGAGTCTGCATTTTCTATCTGTCTTGGATGTAAAATTTACAATCTAGTTATGCCCCAAAAAGCTTCGTATTGTCCTGGCGGTGTCTGTGAAATCCAAAAAAAAGAGAAAATCCAGACTTTTAATCTTGCTCAAAAACTTATATTTTTTCTTACAATTGTCATTATATCTGTTGCACTTTATAGCTATATGTATAAACTTGAAAATAGATCTGTTGTTGGGAAAATTCTTTCAGAAAAGATGATGAGTGATGAAAAAAGAAAAGCCATTGCTGATGCTGCTTATCTTAAAGCAGTAGAAGATTTTGATAATGATGAGGATTTTTGATAATTAATTTGCTATAATTTATAAACACGACGAAGGAGAGTTTAATGTTACATTTTGTTTTTATAATCATGTTTATTACTTCGAGTCTGATGGCTTTTGAAACAACAAATCTACAGTTACTTTACTCTAACAATTTTAAAGGTGACACTTTTGTTTACGATACTCAAGATGGTAAAAAAACAACAGTAACTTTTGAGCATTTTCGCACTTTTGAATATGGTGACTTTTATATGTTTGTCGATGTCATGAGTGGTGAAAAGTTTGATGGAAGCAAGAGTGAGGTATATACTGAACTTGATCCTCGTTTCTCTTTATCTAAACTCTCAGGGACAGAACTATCTTTTGGAATTGTTAAAGATGTCTATATTGCTGCACAGTTAAATGCTGGTTATGATTATAATGCGTATCTTGGGGGATTAGGTGTTGATTTAGAAATTCCTGGTTTTAATTACTTTTCGTTAAATATATATTATAAAACAGAGAGTGTTGATGACGAAGATACTTTTCAAATAACACCCGCTTATGCTACAAAAGAGTTTTATAATATTCACTTTGAGGGTTTTATAGATTATACAAGTCGTTCTATAAACACTCAAAATCAACTTCTTTACCATATAAATAAGCATCTTTTTGCTGGTACTGAGTGGATATACTACCATTATGATGCCCATGCTAATAGCTCCAGAACAAGCCTTTTTGAAGCTATGGTAAAATATACTTTTTAGGAGAACTCTATGCAAGGTAAATTTTTAAAACTATTTCTTCTTATGTCTCTTCTGTTTTCTTGGACACTTAATGCACAACAGATGGAGAGAAAAATTCGTCTTATGGGAAAAGTAAAAGCTGATGTACCAAAACGACTCAGTGTAAAAGAGATTAACAGTGGACTTAAGTTTATAGAAGAAAATGTTTTCAATCCTTATGAAAAGCATTCAGACCTCTATGGAGGTGTTTTGCTTAGTGACTTTGTTACTAAGTATGCACAGAAGGATATTACTGAAATTAGACTTATTGCAGTGGATGACTATAGTGTTGTCATTCCAAAAGTAGAGTGGACTTCAAAACGCATAATTCTTTCAAGTCAAACAAATCATAAAACTACAAGCATTAAAGAAAAAGGTCCTCTACGTATTATATTCCCAGATTATGACTCAAAGTTAAAAACATATCAACTTAATCTTCCTATGTGGGTATGGATGATTACAAAAATTGAGTTTCGCTAAGGATTTATGTTGAAAACAAAGTGGCTTCTCTTATTTGTAAGTATACTTTTTGTTATTCCAACTCTTTATTACACTTATAAAGAGCAAAAAATACCACTCACTATTGCAAAGTCAGACTATACCATGATGCAAACTGATATGATGCGTTTTAGTTTTAAAGTCTCTCTTTTAATGCAGAAAAGTTACACTGCATTGACAGTGGCACTCAAGAATAGAGATGAAGATACTCTTTATGATGCTTTAGACTATCTAGATGCTGCTCAAGGATTTTTACATATTGCTTTTTTAGAGAAAAAATTACCGATTGATAAAATTGACCCTTTAATAGATAAAACACGGGCGACAATTGAGATGTCAGGTCTTTCAATAAGTAAGGATGAACTACTCTTTCTTTATACTAATGTACAAAAAGTGTCACTTCTCATGGAGAAGGCTGAAACAGAAATTTGGATAGATTTTCAAAATGAATTTATTGATTTTCAGCAACATGAGTATAAGTTAAATACTTTATATGAAATTATTATAGGGATTAGTTTTTTTACACTCCTTCTTTTTATCTGGTTTATTATAAGACAGAAACGACTCAATAAAAATATTTTGCAGCATGAAGAAGAACTTTCTCAACTTGCATATTATGATGTTTTAACAAAGGTTCCAAATCGTAAAAATATTTATAAAATTATTGATGAACGTATAGAAATTGCAAACCGTAACAGTAGTGAGTTTTATGTTGCCCTTATTGATTTAGATGACTTTAAGAAGGTAAATGATATTCATGGACATGATGCAGGAGACAAAGTTCTTATAGAGACCGTTCGGCGCATAAATGAGCAGATACGAGTTGGTGATATACTTGGACGTTTTGGTGGTGATGAATTTGTTCTCATCTTTTCAGAGGCTGTCAAAGTGAATGAAATTGCACATATTTTAGAACGTATAAATGATGCATTCATAAGTTCCATCTCTTTTGATTCTATTGAATATTTTAGTAATGTAAGTATTGGTGTCGTGAATTACCCACATCAAGCGAGTTCTAATTCAGAACTAATTAAATATGCTGATATAGCCATGTATAACTCTAAGGCCATAGGAAAAGGGCGTTACAGCTTTTTTAGAGATAGTTTTAGTGAAAAAATTGAATATCAGTATCGTATGGAACCTGAGATAAAACGAGCACTTGATAAGGGTGAATTTGAACTTTATTATCAGCCTCAAGTAGAGCTTAAAACTAAGAGTGTTTTATCTGCTGAAGCTCTAGTACGTTGGAATCATCCTCAAAAAGGTTTTATCTATCCGAGTAAGTTTATTGATATTATAGAAGATGGATTTTTAACACAAGAATTTGGTGAGTGGGTTATAAAAGAGGCTTCAGCACAACAAAAAATTTGGCTGCAGAAAGGTTTAGACTTGTCTATTTCGGTCAATCTTTCAGTGAAGCATATTATGACCTCTAGCTTTTTTAAAGATATTAAAGTTTTAGTACAAAAACTAGATATTAATCTAGAGAAGTTCTATTTTGAAATTACTGAGTATGAACTTATGCATTATCATGAACACTCTATTAAAGTACTTAACAGACTTGCAGATGCTGGATTTCAATTCCATTTAGATGATTTTGGGACTGGTTATTCTTCTATAACTTACCTGAGTAATATTCAAGTCCAAGCTATTAAAATTGATAAAAAATTTATTGATGATATTGTAACACCAACCAAAAGTACTCCCTTAGTTGATGCAATTATCAGTATGGCAGATGCCTTAGATATCGAGGTTATTGCTGAAGGTGTTGAATCTAAAGTGCAGTATGATTATCTTCAAGCACATCATTGCAGTGTCCTGCAAGGTTACTATTTTAGTAAGCCACTTTGTGTAGAAGATTTTGAAGCATACCTAGACTCCTTTAGTCTATAGATTTATAAGAGTGATTTTTTAATATCTTCGATGCTTGTAAGTTGTGAGTTCTGATTATAGTAGTGAGTAAGAAGCTGGTTGAGTCTATTTTGATTAAATCGCCAAAAGTGCTTCGTGTCAAAATTACTGTCATCTGTCATCTTTTTAAAGAGTTCTGAGCTACTTAACTCCCCTTTATTTTGTTTTATTACACTTAACATCAACGTGGTTAACTCCTCTTGTGAGGCTTCTGTTGTATCATCATCTGCTAGT
>Ga0256824_10000342_pt1 | contig 17614 bp, 14 predicted proteins | sample CV67metaG_FD_191570 | JGI IMG/M metagenome (GOLD analysis project Ga0256824, IMG submission 191570) | Hydrothermal vent microbial communities from East Pacific Rise, Pacific Ocean - CV67 | ecosystem: Environmental > Aquatic > Marine > Hydrothermal vents | place: Pacific Ocean: East Pacific Rise...
TGCAGGAGGGGCAGGCAATGAAAAACATTTGATAAGTGGTCTAGAAATTGTAAGTGTAAATGCTGTTGCAACAGCAAATTTATTTAATTTCATTGGAAATGGATTACCAAATGCGAGAAATCATATGTTGGAGAAGCAGTTAAATATCGCAAGGTGGAGATAAATGTTAATTAGAGAAATTTTTCAAAAAATAAATTTTTGTATTAATGTAGATAGAATCGGTCCAGATATACCATTTACGCATTGGAGATTACATTATCAATCTACAATGAAAACATTATGTAAAAGTAAATTTTCATATTTTGGGGAGGGGTCAGATTTTAGAGCAGGGGCATATGCTATATGTTGTTCTCAAATATCTATTAAAAAGAATGTAATTATACGACCGCAGACAGTATTAATGGCAGATGAATATGCTGAAATAATTATTGAAAATGATGTTATGATAGGAATGGGTGTACATTTTTATGTAAATAATCATAAGTTTGATAACCCGCGTGAACCAATAGTAAATCAAGGTTATTACCCTTCTGAAGATATATTAGTTAAAAATGGAGCATGGATAGGTGCAAATGCCATTATCTTACCAGGTGTGGTAATTGGTCAAAATGTTGTAATTGGAGCAGGGAGTGTTGTGACAAAAAGTATTCCTGATTTTTCTGTGGCTGTTGGTAACCCAGCCCAAGTGATACGGAGAATAAGTGAATCTTGATATTTTAAATCTTCAGTGGCCAGAAGGAGATAGAGATTTACATATTACAATACCACCTCTTATGTACTTACACAAGAAATATCAGCTAAAGATTGAAACAAAGAGTATTTTTTCAGGCTATTATTATTTACTAAAATATAAACCTAAGGTTCTCATTATTTCATATTTTGGTGGTGCATATATTAATCACAGTATAAGTAAAATGGCATATATTATGGGTATAAAAGTTATATCGTTTGTTTCTGAGGGGAATAGGTTGGAACATGGGGATTTTGGTTTTTGGGGACATAATATTGATAAGATACTATATTTAGATGCTCTCTTAGTCTGGTCAACACGTTTTAATAATTTTCACCTAAATGAAAACAATTTGCATATGCAAGATGATAAACTTAAAGTAGTTGGAGCAGTGGGGTTTGATAGGTATGCTTTACTTGACTTTAAATCGAAAGAATATTTTTTAAATGCACATAATTTAAATTATAAAAAGATTATAGGAATTGGTGCTTGGGCATTTGATTTATTTTTTGATGACTATTTTGAGACATATAAGGAGCATTTACAAACTATTTATACACAAAAACAAATAGATATGCATCGAAAAGATTTATATACGTTACGGATGATTTTGAGTCAATTAATAAAAAATAATCAAGATATACTTTTTATTTTAAGATATCACCCTGGATCAGTTATATTGAATAAAACAGAATTATTTGGATTGGATAGCTATACAAATACTTTTGTTTCTAGTAAAGATATGCATACTAATTATGCAATTAGTGATTTAATTAATATTTCAGATATATGGATAGGGTATGAAACAACAACTGCTTTAGAAGCATGGCTTTTAAACAAACAAACATTTCTTATAAATCCTACAAATAGCAATTTTGTGAGGGAAAATGTTTATAAAGGATCCCCTATTGTTCAAACTGTAGACGAAGCCCAAAACTTAATTGATGAGTATTTTAATAAGGGGAAAATGAGGGTTTTTGAATCTTTAAACGGAGAAAGACAAAAGATAATAAAAGAGGTCATAGAATATGATGATGGCAAGAATTATATTAGAGCCGCAAATGAAATTATGAAAGTATATGAACAACCTAATAAAAAAATCAAGTATAAATTAGAGTTTTATCCGGCAATGCTCAAGCAATTTACAAAACTAGTACTTTCAAAGCTTTTTATAAAAAAGAGATGGCCAGAATTAAATTATAAAAGTGATTTTGCTAAATATTATAAAGTAATATATGACAAAGTTATAAATGTATAAAGTGATTTTAAAGCATGCATCAAAATATTTAGGGGGATCACTTATTGCCTCATTGACGGCATTAATTATGACTAAATATTATACTTTCGTCTTTTCTCCAGAAGAATATGGTATTTTAGCACTTTATTTAATTATGTTTACTTATATAAAAACTTTTGTCTCCTTAAATATGGATACTGGTTCAGTTAGGTTTTATTTTGATTATAGAACTACAAAAAGGGATGAATACTTAAGTACGATTTTCTGGTTTATTACTTTTATAGCACTTATTATATTAATATTGGGATTGTATTTTAGAAATCCTATTTCAAGTTGGATAGCTCCAAATAGTAAAAATATTTATCTTATTACCTTATTGACGGGTATCGCATCGGTGTATGTAAGTTTTTTTACAGGAGTATTATATAATGAACATAAATCTACATCCGTTTTAAAACACACACTATTCCAAACATTCATCAATCATTTATCATCATTTATTTTTATTTCTTTTTTTCATTTAGGTATTTTGGGACGTATGAGTGGACAAGGATTAGGATATACTTTAAATGTATTTACATTAGTTAGGGAATTCTATAGAGACAATTTATTTAAATTAAGGTTGACTTTTAACAAGGCAATGGCAAGTGAGACATTTATGTTAGCACTTCCTACTATTATTGCGTCTTTTCAGACCATCATATTTGTTTATTTAGATCGAGTATTTATAAAGTACTATATGGGGGATGCCTCTGTTGGTATATATACATTAGGATATATGTTAGGACAAGGACTTTCTTTAATATATGAAGCTGTATCTCAGGCTATTCTACCGAAAGTTTTTAATGATATGAATGAACATTATGAACAGGCTGTTATAGAACTTGAATCTTTTTCATACAAATATTATGCGGGGTTGGTTATAATTACCGTTATAATTTCATTGTTAAGCCCTCTGATTGTTAACGTATTTTCTAATGAAAATTACAGTGAAGCTTCTATGGTAATGCCTTTTATTATGGCTGGCTTTATGATTGGTGGTTTTTACAAAATTCCATCAATGATTTTAGGGTATAAAAAAATTGTTTGGTTTTACCCATTTTTATCTTTTTTTGCATTTGGAATGAATGCAATCTTTAATTGGTTGTTTATCCCACTGTATGGGATAGTAGGTGCGGCATTCGCAAGTTTTATAGGATTATTTTTGTATTCTTATATTGTGCAAATATTAAGTTTTAAATTTTTTACGTTTAAATATAAATTAGCTATACATAGTATTTACTTGAGTGTATTTCTAGTAGTTTGGTATTTTTTTAGTTTAGAATTATTATAAAGGAAATGAATGAAGTATTCATTATTGGAAGTTGTACATTGTGCAAAATGTCAAAATAGGTTAGAAGTTTCAGAAGAATATGAATCTAAGCATAGAGAGATGAAAGAAGGGAAATTAAAATGTTCTTCTTGTCAAGAAATATTTAATGTAGAAAATTACATTTTAAAATTTATTGAAGATGAAAACTATTCTGAAAGTTGGGGAGAGTTATGGACTGAGACATCGGATACTATTCGAGATAGTAGTACGGGTGGGTCCTTTTATTACGATACAATTTTTGGAAAATATTCTGAAGATAATGCAGATAAAAATGGATTCAGTGTCTTTGGTTTTGAATGGGAGAAAAATCTAGAAGGGAATAAAGTACTTGAAATTGGTGCGGGCACAGGTGTTTGCACGGAACATTTAGTTAAAACTGGAGCGGAAGTTTTTGCTGTAGATATGTCTAATGCTATGGAAACATTTCCTGAATCCTTAAAAACATTGCCTAATATACACTTAATACAAGCAGATATTACAACTGATTTTATGGTAAAAAGTTTTTTTGATTATATATGGTTTTTTCAAGTACTTCAACATACGCCTAATACTAAAGAAACATTAGGTAGTGTAAAAGAGTATTTAAAAATAGGTGGTGAGTTAAGTGTTACTGCTTATGCACACTCTTTTTATCCTTGGTATCATTTTGTAACGAAGCATTTAAGTTTTAAGCAAGTATATTGGTTGGTAAAGATTTTCTTACCTATTCGCTATGCAGGTCAAAAATTATTTTATAATTTAAATTTAAATTTTCTTTCAAAAATATGGGGACACTTATTTCATTTCGTTGATCCGAGAGATACATATTTTTTAACTATGACAGGAAAAATGAATGATTGGCCAATGGGGCAGATGTATAATAAAAATAAAAATAAAAAACAACTTTTTTGGGAAATCGTTATTAATACTTTTGATACAATCACTCCAAACTATACGAATGGCTTGACATTGGAAGAAATGCAAAAAGAATTAGAAGAAAATAAATATAAAGATATGAAAATATGGGGTAAAAGTGGAACAAGAGCTAAGGCTAAACGGTAATTTTCATAAAAATGACAGTATAGAGAGTGTTTCTTTTTTTAAGGAAGGTGTGTAATGTTATTTAATAGTTATGAGTTTATTTTTGCATTTCTTCCTGCAACATTTTTTATTTATTTTTATCTTAATCAAAAAAACCTCATAGATATAAGTAAAGGCTTTTTAGTATTTTCATCATTATTTTTTTACAGTTGGTGGAATATTGTTTATTTGCCATTAATTTTAGTCTCAATGTTTTTCAATTATAGTATAGGAACCACCCTCTCTAAATACAAGGAAAATTTAGTTTCAAAAAAATCTATTTTAATATTTGGGATAATATGTAATATTATATTACTAGGATACTTTAAGTACAGCGATTTCTTCATTGAAAACTATAATACAGTGTTTAATACAAATAGTAATTTGTTAAATTTGGCACTTCCCTTAGCCATTTCTTTTTTTACGTTTCAACAAATTGCCTATTTAGTGGATAGTTATAGGAATGAAACAAGTGAATATAACTTTTTAAATTATTCTCTTTTTGTAACATTCTTCCCTCAATTAATTGCTGGACCCATTGTTCATCATAAAGAGATGATGCCACAGTTTTCTCAGAATAAAAATAAATCTATGATTTATCAAAACATTGCAACAGGACTTTTTATATTTTCTATTGGGTTATTTAAAAAAGTTATTATTGCCGATACCTTTGCTGTCTGGGCAACGAAGGGGTTTGATATCGCAACTACACTTAATGTATTTGAAGCGTGGGCTACAAGTTTATCATATACATTTCAATTATATTTTGATTTTAGTGGATATGCAGATATGGCAATAGGTATAGCACTTTTATTTAATATAAGATTACCGATTAATTTCAATTCTCCCTATAAAGCTCTTAGTATTCAGGATTTTTGGAGAAGATGGCATATGACACTTAGTCGATTTTTAAGGGATTATATTTATATTCCTTTGGGAGGTAATAAAAAAGGAGACTTTAGAACTTATGTGAATCTTTTTGCTACTTTTTTAATAGGAGGTATATGGCATGGAGCTGGGTGGACTTTTGTCTTTTGGGGGACAATACATGGTCTAGGAATTGTAATCCATAAACTATGGAATAAGTTTGGAGTAAAACTTTGGAAATGGGTTGCCTGGTTACTTACGTTTAATTTTATTAATATAACATGGGTATTTTTTAGAGCTAAAGAGTGGGATGATGCTATTAAGGTTTTAAAAGGTATGTTTAGCCTTGATCATATTGTCCTTCCTCAGTTTTTAAGCAATAAGTTTTTATGGTTAAATCAGTATGGTATTGAATTTGGTGGATTTTTATATAATCTTCAGGGAGGACTCAATATTATTGTATGGATTTGCATAGGATTCTTTTTGATTTTAATACCAAAAAATATTTATCAATACAAATTTAAATCAAGTAGTTTGACTCTATTTATTTTTATTTTTTGTTTTATATTTTCTATAACTCAACTGGATAAATATAGTGAATTTTTATATTTTCAATTTTAGGAGTCACATGATGAAAGATAAAAAATGGATCCTAATAGGACTAGGGTGTAGTATCATTAGTATATTGTTTATAGTTCTGAGTAATTATTTAATTAACCCAAATTATTATTTTAAACATAATATATTTTCGATAGAAAAGTCTAATCCTGATGAGAGAAAATTTAAAACCAATTATCTTGCAAATAATCAATCTACAAATAATTTTAATACAATATTGTTAGGTTCAAGTGTAGCTACATATATTAATCAATTAGATTTTCTAAATATGAGTGTATATAATTATGCAGTATCAGGGATGATTCCTCAGGAGTATATCTATGCAATTGATTATTTGGATAGTCAGAATAGTCATAAGGTAGAAAATGTGATTATTGGACTTGATTTTTATACTAGTAATAAAAATGAAATTGAAAGGATATCTTCTTTTAATATAAAACATTATATTTCAAACCCTACAATGAAATATGTAACATTAGAGAATATTAAATTTCTTTTAGAAGGGGAGCCTTTATCTAGGTATTATTATCGTTGGAAAAATATTAAATATGCGATTAAACTGGATAATGATATTATAAAGAGAAATATGGAGTATAGTATTAGGATTATCAAAAAAGAATTAAATGATTATGTCTATTACTTGAAATATAAAGAAGACTTATTTTCTATAAAAAATAGGTATAAGAATAAATTTTTTATTATATTTATTCCGCCTATCACTACTCCATTGTTACATTTAATATTAAAGGAACATTTCATAGAGTATAAACGATGGGTGAAAGACATTATTGCAGTTTTTGGTCAAGTACATAGTTTTGCATATTTTAATGAGACAAGTAATGATTTTTTGAATAACTTTCAAGATGGAAGACACTTTTATCCATCAGTTGGAGTTAAAATAGCAAAGGATATAAGTAATAATGAAACTAAGCATAGTATTATTTTAACTAAGGATAATATAGATATTTGGTTACGAAACCTAAGGGATAATTTAAAATGATTTTCGACTTTTCTAATAAGGGTGATAGGGTAATATTTTTATGTGTGGAATAACAGGTTTTTATTCATATAAAAATAAAATGAATACAAAAAAATATTATGAAGCACATAAAAAAATAGCACATCGCGGCCCAGATGATGAAGGGTTTCTGTATAAAAATAAGAAAAATGGACTAAATTATTTGATAGGTGATGATAGTATCAAAGAATTAAATAATAAAGAACTGATATATGAGCAAGAAGCATCAAGTTTAATTTTAGGACATAGGCGTTTAAGTATTATTGATTTATCAGCGCATGGACATCAACCTTATATATATGAACATCTATCTTTAGTCTATAATGGTGAAATTTATAATTATATAGAATTAAGAGAAGAGTTGATAGAGTTAGGATATATTTTTGATACAAATAGCGATACAGAAGTTTTTTTAAAAGCGTATCATTATTGGGGTGTTGAATCTTTTAATAAGTTTAATGGAATGTGGGCAAGTGCTATTTATGATGAGAGAGAAGACAAGCTTCTATTAACGCGTGATAGATTTGGTATTAAGCCATTATACTATTCTATAATTGATGATAATTTGATCTTTGGTAGTGAAATTAAGTTTGTAGCCTCTTTTTTAGAGAAAAAATATATAAATGAATCTTTAGTTTTTTCTTACATACGATATGCTCATTTAGAACACTCTAATGAAACATTTATAAAAGACATAAACTCCCTTGAAGAAGGCTCTTTTATATTATACGATGGAAATATCAATTATAAAAAGTATTATAATTTAGAAGAAAGAGAAAATCCTAATATAGAACAAACTTTAGATAGTGCAATAAAGTTAAGAATGCGTTCTGATGTTGAAGTGGGTGCCTTACTTAGTGGAGGTATAGACTCTTCTATATTAGTTTGTAAGTTACATAGAGATTTTAATATCAAAACATTTAAAACTTTTACTGCAGACTTTAAAGAGAAAAAGTTTAGTGAAAAAAACTATGTAGAAGATACTTTAAAACAAACTGCATATAATGGACATTTTATTAATATTACAGCAAAAAATATTAGTGATAGCATTGAAGAAATGATGTATATACATGAAACACCAGTTAGAAGTATGTCTGTTTTTTTACAATATGAGATTTTTAAATATGTAAAAGAAAACACTAATGTTAAAGTTACATTAAGTGGACAAGGTGCTGATGAGATATTTTCTGGTTATACAAATGATTATTTTTATTATTTAATTTCTTTACTTTTAGAGTTCAATTTAGCTCTTTTTATAAAAGAATTTTATATTATCAGGGAGAAGTTAAATATTACAAATTTTAGTCTAATTAAAAGATTATTAATAATTTATTTTCATGAAAAACTTTCAAAAAAGAATAAATATAATATTTTTTATAAAGAAATTAAAGTATCAGGATATATGAAAAAGTATAACAATTTTTTTAAAAATCAACTTTATAAAGGCTTATCTTTTTCAGCATTGAAAGAGTACCTTCGAGATGAAGATAAAAACTCTATGTTTTTTTCAATTGAGAGCAGATTGCCGTACTTAGATTACAACCTTGTAGAAGAAGCTTTTTCTTTAAAGTCAACAGAATATATAAAGTCTGGGGAGACTAAGTATGAACTGAAAAATATTGCGAGACATTTAATACCTAAAAGTATCTTAAATAGAAAAGATAAAATGGGCTTTGTATCACCTCAAGAAGTATGGCAAAGAGAAGAATTAAAAGAAGAGTTTGATAAAATTTTTGAAGATATACATGAGAATGGTTTATTTAGCTTTTTAGATAAAAATGTTATATATAGTTTATATGTGGATTATCAAAATTATAAATTTAATGACTGGACATTAATTTGGAGATTGTATTGTTTGTATTATTATAAAAAAGTTTGGAATATTGAGGAAAAAGTATAAATGGTTTGTATAATTGATTATGGTATTGGTAATATTGGATCTATCCAAAACATGATAAAAAAGATTGGTTATGAATCTATAGTTAGTTCTGATCCTGATGTAATTAAAAAAGCAGATAAATTGTTATTACCAGGAGTGGGTTCTTACGATTATGCAATGAAAAAATTAAAAAAGACAGAATTATATGATTTGCTAAATAACGAAGTATTAGTAAAGAAAAAGCCTATTCTTGGTATATGTTTAGGAATGCAACTAATGACTAATGGAAGCGATGAAGGTATTGAAAAAGGGTTTGCTTGGGTCGATGCATATGTAGAGAAATTTGAAATAAGTAGTTTAAAAATACCTCATATGGGTTGGAATTTAATAAAAATAGAAAAAGAAAATCAATTATCAAAAAATTTATATGATGAAAATCGTTTTTATTTTGTGCATTCCTTCAAAGTCAAATGTTCAGATAGTGATGATGTACTCTTTATTACGAACTACGGAGATAATTTTGTTTCTGGATTTTCTAAAAACAATATTTATGGTGTTCAGTTCCATCCTGAGAAAAGCCATAAATTTGGGAAGAAAATATTAGAAAATTTTTGCAAGATGGAATCATAAATGTTAAGACATAGAGTAATTCCAGTACTTTTACTGCATAAGGATGGCTTAGTTAAAACTAAGCAGTTTAAAGATCCAGTTTATTTAGGTGATCCGATAAATGCTATAAATATTTTTAATGATAAAGAAGTTGATGAGCTTATTTTTTTAGATATAGATGCTACTAAATATAATAAAAGTATTGATTTTAAGCTTATCGAGGAAATAGCACAAGAATGTTTCATGCCATTCGCTTATGGTGGGGGTATCAAAACTATTGAAGATATTCAAAAATTATTTACAATTGGTGTTGAAAAAGTGATTATTAACACGGGTTTAGATAATAAAGATTTAATTTTATCGGCTATAGAAAAATTTGGTTCACAAAGTATAGTAGCTTCAGTTGATATGAAAAAAGATGAGTACAATAAGTATAAAATTTATTCATATGTTAATAATCATATTCTAAATCATGATCTATTTGAATATATTAAAGAATTAGAACAATTAAATATTGGTGAAATTTTTATAAATAATGTTGATAATGATGGTATGCAAAATGGATATGATATAGATATCATGAATAGTTTAAGTAAAAGTGTAAATATACCTATGATTGCATGTGGTGGAGCTGGCAGATTAGATGATTTAAAGAATATTATTAAAGATACGAATGTTTCAGCAGTTGCAGCGGGTAGTTTATTTGTATTTTATGGTGTTCATAATGCAGTCCTGATAACTTATCCTAAGTATGAAGAATTAGAAACGGTATTGGAATATAAAAATGTCTAAATATAAAATATGTAAAAAATGCATTATGGATACGAGTGATCCAAATATAATGTTTGATGAAAATGGTATCTGTTCACATTGCCATTATTTTGAAAATGAAAGGAAACCAAATTGGTTTCCAAATGCAGAAGGAAGAGAAAAATTAGATAAAAAAATATTTAATATTAAAGAATCTCGGAAAAATGAACAATACGATTGTATGATAGGCTTAAGTGGTGGAGTTGATAGCTCTTACTTAGCCTATATTTTGAAAAAAGAATATAATCTTAGAATATTAGCTGTACATGTAGATGCAGGTTGGAACTCTGAATTAGCCGTTAGCAATATAGAAAATATAGTGAAAATATTAGATATTGACTTATATACTCATGTTGTTGATTGGCAAGAGATGAAAAGTTTACAAGTTGCATTTTTAAAGTCTGGTGTTGTAAACCAAGATACACCACAAGATCATGCTTTTTTTGCTGGTTTGTATATGGCTGCCGAAAAATTTAAAATAAAGGATTTTTTAGTGGGACAAAATATCCAGACAGAATCTATTTTACCAACTGCTTGGCAAGGGTTAACTGCTATGGATAGTATACAACTTAAATATATTAGTAATAAGTTTGGCAGAACAAAATTGAATAAATTCCCAATAGTAAGTTTTTTTAATCAGCATATATATTACCCTCATATTTATAAATTTAGAAAATTAATACCATTGAATTTTATGCCATATAATAAAGATGAAGCAAAAAAAATAATAATAAAAGAACTAAATTGGAGAGATTATGGTGTTAAACATGGAGAATCTAAATGGACAAAATTTTTCCAATCATACTTTTTACCTAAAAAATGTGGCTTCGACAAAAGAAGAGCTCATCTTTCTAGCTTAGTTTTAGCGGGTGAGATAAATAGAAAAAAAGCTTTAGATGAAATAAAAAAAGATGTTTATATCTCAAAGATAGAGATAGAGGAAGATAAAGAATATGTTGCAAAAAAACTTGGCATTACGCTTAGTGAAATCAATGTTTATTTAAACCAAGAGTGTGTTCATTGGAGTAAGTACCCAAATGCTCAGAATATACTAAAAAACATTAGATTTTTAAAAAAAATAATATTAGGAAAGTAAGTGAATAAAAATATATTGATAATTGTATATAAATTTCCACCTATGGGTGGGATAGGTACTAGAAGGTGGGTGAAATTTTCTAAGTACCTTGCTAGTAATTATAATATACATGTATTAACATCTTACTACCCTTATGAAGATAAAGTAAATTGGGGACATGATATAAAACATGAAAATATAATCGTTCATAAATTTAAAACTTATTACCCTTATTGGTTATTAAAAAAATCAAGATTTCAGATGGTTGGAAAATTACAAAGAATTATTAACTTTTTATTACATAAAACAATTTTTTATATAGACAGTGCTCAGTATGATGCAAAACCAATTTTAACTAAAGCAAAAAAATTAATATCTGAATATAGTATAAAAAATGTAATTGCTTCTGGTCATCCAGTATCTATAAACTATATAGCCACATATCTTAAAATAGATATGCCATATATAAATTTGATACAAGATTATAGAGATAATTGGAATGACCTGAATGTGTATCAGTATGGAAGTAAGAATGGACTATCATTTTTCAAGCAAAAAGAAAAACTTGCATATCAAGAGTTTTTTACAGTTTACTATTCTGATGTTGTAATAAATGTTTCTCAAGATTTAACAAAGGCTTTAGCAAATAAGCATAAAAGCATAAATGAGAAATTTATGACTATTACAAATGGATATGATGTAGATGATTTTGATGATATAGAAGTTGATAATAGTGCATTCAATCTAATTTATACAGGTAGTTTATTTAATGGAAGAATAGAAGCTATTGAGTTACTCTTGGATTCAATTATTGATTTGAATGATGAATTTATAAATAATAATTTAAAAATAGTAGTGTATACAAATTTTGATCTCAATAACTTAGATATTAAATATACTCATCTGTTAAATGAAGTTATTACATTTAAACCATTTGTTAGTCCTTCTGAGATTATTGAAGCGATTTCAAAAGTTAGATATTGTTTATCTATAAATTCTAAATTTGCATCATATGCTTTTGGGACAAAAATATTTGATTATATGGCTTTGAATAAAAAGATACTGCATATTTCAAATGGTGGTTATTTATTTGATCTATTAGAATCAAAAGAGCAGTTTGTTAGTCGTTATGATTTGGAAGAGATGAAGGATATTTTACTAACTATAAAAAATGATTATTTAAATCAAACAAATAGTCATTCACTTGAGTATAAAGGTTTTTCTATGGATGCGTTAACTTCACAACTAAAGAAGTGTTTTGTATGATTAAAAATAATAATTTAAAAGTAGTCCATTTAACAACTGTTCACCCAAAAAATGATAATAGAATTTTTTATAAAGAATGTATAACATTAAAAGAAAATGGTTTTGATGTTTCTCTGGTAGTTGCGGGAGAACAAGATAAAACTATAAATGGAGTTAATATAATAGGATTTAAAAAACATAACTCTAGAATTAGAAGAATATTTAAAACATCTTTCTTTGATTTACTAAAAGTATGTAAAAAACTAGATGCAGATATATATCACTTTCATGATCCAGAGGTTATATTTGCTGGCTTGTATTTAAAGTTAATTGGTAAAAAAGTAATATATGACATACATGAAAATAATCCTGCAGCAATAATGTCTAAACCATATATAAAGTCTTTATTTTATAAAAAAGTAATATCTAAAATCTTTAATATAGTGGAATTAATCGCCAGTAGATTTTTTGATGGGCTAGTAACAGCTCGGCCAGATATTAGTAAGCGATTTAAGCATAAACAGTTAATAACACTTAGAAACTTTCCTATATTACCAGATTTGTCTAAATTGAAACAGTTGGATATAGAAAAAGAAAAACCAATAGTTATTTTTGTTGGTGGAATGACAAAACTTAGAGGTATTAACGAACTTTTAGATGCATTTGAAGATCTTGATGATTATGAGTTATGGTTACTTGGTCCAGTCACTGAAGATGAACTAAACAAGAGAATTACTAATGGATGTAAAAATGTTGTATATAAAGGAAGAGTGGAGGCGTATGATGTTTTTTCGTACATAGATAAAGCAGATATAGGTATCATAACTTTTTTAGAAGCTCCAAATCATATAGAAACATTAGCAACTAAACCTTTTGAATATATGGCTTGTGGAAAACCGATGATAATGTCAAATTTTAAGTATTGGAAAGATACATTTGAGGACTCTTCATACTATGTTGACCCCAGTGATGTAGAAGATATAAAAGATACAATAATTAAACTTATGGAAAACAAAGAAGATAGAAGAAAAATGGCAGAACAAAATTTATATTTATCTAAGAATGAATATAATTGGGAAAAAGAAAGTAAAAAACTTTTAGCATTATATAAAAAGATAATAAAATGAAAATAGTAACAATATTAGGTGCTAGACCACAGTTTATAAAAGCTGGAAGTGTAAGCCGAGAAATAGCAAAATATGCTGAGATTAAGGAGATAATAATTCATACTGGACAGCATTATGACTCAAATATGTCAGATATCTTTTTTGATGAGATGAAAATACCTAAACCGGATTATAATCTTGGGATAAATGGGAAATCTCATGGTGCTATGACTGGACAGATGCTAGAAAAAATTGAAGATATTTTAATGAAAGAAAAACCTGATTTCGTTATGGTCTATGGAGATACTAATTCTACATTAGCTGGAGCTTTAGCGGCAAGTAAACTACATATTAAAATAGCACATATAGAAGCAGGACTTCGTTCTTTTAATATGAAAATGCCAGAAGAAATAAATAGAATTTTGACAGATAGAATTAGTTCAATTCTGTTTTGCCCTACGCAGAGTGCAATTGATAACTTGGTTAAAGAAGGCTATGAAGACATTTCTACCTGTAGTATTATAAAAAATGGTGATGTGATGCAAGATGGGGCTATTTTTTATAGTAAACTGGCACAAAAGCCTCAAAACTTAGACCTATCAAATACATATATTCTCTCAACAGTTCATAGAGCAGAAAATACTGATGATTTAAATCGATTAACAAATATAATAGCGGCTTTAAATGAAATCGCTAAGGATATAAAAATTGTTTTACCATTGCATCCAAGAACTAAAAATATTTTAAAAGATGAAAACATTATCTTAAGTAAAAATATAGATATTATAGAACCAGTTGGCTATCTTGAAATGATTTGGCTAATTAAAAATGCTTCAATGATTATGACCGATAGTGGAGGACTTCAAAAAGAAGCATTTTTCTTTGAGAAGCCTTGTATCACATTACGTGATGAGACAGAGTGGGTGGAGTTAATAGAAAATAACTTTAATGTTTTAGTTGGTGCAGATAAAGATAAGATTATAGAAACATACAAAATACACGAATTTAATAATAATTTTGAAATAGATTTGTATGGTATGGGACTAGCCAGTAAAAAAATTATAGAAATCATTAGTTTAAAAGGAAGTAAATAATATGTGCGGCATTTTTGGACAAGTTTCTAAAACAAAAATTAATAAACAAAAATTATATAATGTTGTTACACACTCTGAACAAAGAGGTGTTGACTCGAGTGGGTTAGTTCAGTATAAAGAGGGTATTTATGAAATAGATAGGGCAGATTATAACATTGAAAAATTGCTTCATAAAGTACAACCTTATGACTCTAGTGTAGTTTTAGGGCATAGTAGGCTTATCACAAACGGTTTGGGAGACAATCAGCCCGTTGTACGAGGTAATATATGTGCTATTCATAATGGAATCATTGTAAATGAAAAAGATGTATGGGAAAATATAGAACTTCAAAGGAAGTACAAGATAGATTCTGAAGCTATAGTAGCAATAGCATTAGAACATCTACAGCAAGGTGGAGATATTGTAGATATTCCAAATAAAGTTTTAACACTTTGTAGAGGTGTTGTAGCTTGTGCATTACTTATCCCAGATAAAGGAAAGTTAATTCTCTTCTCAAACAATGGTAGTTTATATAGTGGTAAAATAGAGGATGATTTTTACTTTGCATCTGAAAATTATGCTTTAAGCCAAATAGGATGTCAGGAAATAGAGAAAATTAAAGATGAACCACTTTTTATAGATATCCCAGTATCAAATAAAGATTTGGTTATAAAAGATATATCAACACGAACAGAAAATCTTATACCAGAGTTTAGTTTTAATAAAAATCAAGAAAAATTATTGGGTTATACGCAGGATTTAAAGATAAAAAGATGTATAAAGTGTATTTTACCAGAGACAATGCCTTATATAAAATTTGATACAGAAGGTGTTTGTAATTATTGTCATAATTATAAACCAAGAAATAAACCAAAACCAAAAGAAGAATTATTTAAGTTAGTAGAGTCTTATCGACGAGACCATGGTGAAGATTGTATTGTACCTTTTTCTGGGGGGAGAGATAGTTGTTATGGGTTGCATTTAATTATAAAAGAATTAGAGATGAAGCCAGTTACCTATACATATGATTGGGGAATGGTTACAGATTTGGGGCGTAGAAACATTAGCCAAATGTGTGGTGACTTAGGTGTTGAAAACATTATAGTAGCAGCAGATATTTCACAAAAAAGAAAAAATATTAAAATGAATTTAGAAGCATGGCTTAAATCTCCACACTTAGGTATGATGGCAATGCTCACTGCAGGGGATAAACATTTTTTTAGGCATGTTGAAGCAATAAAAAAACAAACTGGGATAAATCTAAATTTATGGGGAGTTAACCCTCTTGAAACCACGCACTTTAAAACTGGATTCTTAGGAATTAAACCCGATTTTGAAGAGGATAAGGTTTATAGTAACGGTGTGATGAAGCAACTTCGATACCATTCTAAAAGATTTAAAGCAATGACGGATAGTCCTGGTTATTTTAATAGGTCACTATGGGATACTCTGTCTGGGGAATATTATAGAAGTTTTACGGATAAAAAAGACTATTTTCATATTTTTGATTATTATCAATGGAATGAAGATGAAGTTAATGGTACATTAATAAATCAGTATGACTGGGAAACTGCAATTGATACAAGTACAACATGGCGCATAGGTGATGGTACAGCAGGATTTTATAATTATGTCTATTATACAGTAGCTGGGTTTACAGAGCATGACACTTTTAGAAGTAACCAAATTAGAGAAGGACAACTTACACGTGAAGAAGCTCTAATGCTAGTTGAAAATGAAAACAGACCAAGATATCAAAATATTCGTTGGTATTTAGATACACTTGGTATGGACTTTAATGAAGTAATAAGTGTGGTAAATAGAATACCAAAGCTTTACAAGGAAATATAAATGAATCTTTGGTGTATTTCAAAATATGCGAGTACTCCAAACTATGGTACCGCAGCTAGATTATTTTTTTTAACAAAAGAGTTTAGAAAATTAGGGCATGAGGCTATTTTAATTACTTCTGATGCCAACCATTTTGTACAGTTCCCCGATACGAATGAGATATATAATTTTGAAAATATTGATAGTGTCCCCGTGCATTGGATAAAAACAAAAAAATATACGAAAACAGCTTCTATTGATAGAATACTTAGTTGGTTTGACTTTGAAAAAAAACTTTTTATTTTTCCAAAGAAAGATCTTCCAAAGCCAGATGTGATTATTGTGTCCTCTTTATCTCTATTGTCAATACTGTATGGGTATTATTTAAAAAGAAAATATAAATCTTTTTTAGTATTTGAGATACGAGATATTTGGCCATTAACAATGACGGAAGAAGGGGGGTTTAGTAACTGGCACCCCTTAGTTATTTTTTTAGGTTGGATTGAAAAGTTTGGGTATAAAAAATCTGACTTAATAGTTGGGACGATGCCAAGACTTAATATACATGTTAAGAATATATTAGGTTACGATAAGCCATTTTTTTGTTCACCTTTAGGATTTAACCTTGATAATTACAATAAGAAGAATAAAATCAATGAAGGAAATATTTTTAATACAGTATTCCCTAAAAATAAAATAATTATAGGATATGCTGGAAGTATGGGAATAACGAATGCATTAGAGTCTTTTATTCAGTCTATAAAACTATTAAAAAAGAATGAACAAATACATTTTATGTTAGTAGGTGATGGAGATAAGAGAAAAGCATTTGAGTTAGAGCTTACTTCATGTGATAATGTAACATTTTTAGGAAGAATAGAACAGGAGAAAGTTAAATATTTTTTAGATAAATGTGACATACTTTATTTATCAACAAAAGATTCAAAAGTATGGGAATATGGTCAGTCAATGAATAAAGTTGTTGAATATATGTTGTCAGAAAAACCAATCATTGCTTCATATACCGGGTACCCATCTATGATAAATGAAGCTAATTGTGGAGAATTTATCAGAACTGATAATGC
>Ga0256824_10000343_pt1 | contig 17611 bp, 21 predicted proteins | sample CV67metaG_FD_191570 | JGI IMG/M metagenome (GOLD analysis project Ga0256824, IMG submission 191570) | Hydrothermal vent microbial communities from East Pacific Rise, Pacific Ocean - CV67 | ecosystem: Environmental > Aquatic > Marine > Hydrothermal vents | place: Pacific Ocean: East Pacific Rise...
AATGACTACAATGTTCATTGCTCTTGCAATGATTGAAGCACAAGTTATTTACGCACTAGTTATTGCGTTAATCGCTCTTTATGCTAACCCATATTTAGGCTAATCTTTAAGATTTAACTAAATATACCTCAAGCTTTAACTCTTTTTGAGTTAAAGCTTTTTTTTTCTTCTTTACAAATGCGATTGTGGTGGAACGGTAGACACGCTACCTTGAGGGGATAGTTACGCACTAAAGAGAAAGATAATAAATTATTATAAATGCACCAGTGGTGGAACGGTAGACACGCTGCCTTGAGGGGGCAGTGGGAGCAATCCCGTGGAAGTTCAAATCTTCTCTGGTGCACCACTTATATATTTTAAGAAAACCAAGTTATATGTCAAGTTATATGCCTCGTTTTACTTTTTGACTACTCATCCACTCATCTATTTCAGAAACTTTGTATTTAATTTTACCACCAATTCCATCCTGATAGAAAGGTAATGGATTTTCTATTCGACCTCTAAGTTGTTTTTGCTGACTCTCAGATAATGAATATTTAATAGCTACTTCCTTAACGGATAAATAGTTAAGAGAGGTTTCATTAGGTATATTTTTTTTAATATCATTTAAAATACTATGTATTTTAAGAAAACCATTTTTCTCATCAGCAAGGTTTTCTTCTATCTTATTTATCTTTTCCATCAACATACAAAACAACTCTTTTTCAGTTGGTACAACTATTTGAATTGAAGCTTGTATAATAGTAGGTGTGGAATGTTCAATAACATCATTATTTATTGTCGATGGTAACTTTGTCATTATATGCCTCCTTTAGCTAGTGCATACTCATTTTGTTCTTCAAGAGAACTCATATTAAAACTAATTTTCTTTTTCTTTGGTTCAACTGCCACTTTTTCACCTTTTATATAAACAATGCGATTAGGTGATTTACCCTCAACAACAAGAGTACCTTTGCACCAGTCAATAGTAACAGCAGCCAAACTTTTATATTTGCTTTTATACTCTATGAGTTGCTTACGAATTTTTTGATAGAACTCTTTAGAAAACAACATTTGAGATGAAGAGTGCAATTTCAATCCAAGATATTCAAACACTGCTATATCTTCAGCAGCTCTTGTTTCATCTCCCTCAAATTTACCTTTTAGGTTATGAACTCTTTGAGCATTTGATGCTACTGTTTGAACTGTGGAGAGTTTGAATTTAGCACGAGTCATACTATTTATATATTTTCTAAGGTTATCGTACTTCTTAGCCATTGTATTGTTGTCATTAAATTCTAAGATAGTAGCCTTGCCAGAATAAATATCAATTTTAGGGGAGAGAGATGGTAAAAAATAATTTAGACGGTCACTATGTTTTTTATCTACCATTTTAGAGATAGCTATTTTACGAGATGAGTAATATTGAAGTAAAGCATCTTTTAAATGACCACTAAGTGCAAAGTGTGTTCTACCAAGAGGAAATATTTCAACTTCATACTTTGAGTCTCTTTTTGAAAACTTAGAATCCAAATGGGAGTTTCTCATATTATGAACTAATTCTACCAATCTTGCTAACTCATCAATATCATTATAGATTGAGATAATAACATGCATATGAACATCACCACTAGTTTGTAACTCCAAAGCCCAATGATAATGTAACCGTCTTTTATAAGCACATTCTTTTGCCTCATCACTTTTAAATATAGTTGATTTACTAAGTGTTCGCATATGATAAATAAGAGAGTTTGATTGAGTGATAATCCTTTGCATCACTGCATCAAAACTTTTATCTGTATCAGCAACTCTGTATGGTTGTGAAATTGTAAAGGTTAATATCATCTCTGTTCTATCTCCATGAACTCTCATTAACTCAGAAGCTGATTTAGTGTTTTGATGAAGTTTTGCTAACTCTATTTGCATCTGCTTGTACTGATACTTTTCCCAACTATCTCTATGCTTCTCTAATTTAGATGATTTTTCATCATAGCTCATCTTTTTTTGAAGATGGTTTTGTTGTCTCTCTAGCCAAATTTGTTTCTTATGCTTTGCCCACCAATGTGGTGCTTGTTGTTTCATACTCATTGTATTTCTCCTTTGGTGGAGTTGCCACCTGTATCTATTCCTAGTCCTAACTATTTAGACTAAGTGTCCGACCTCCCACCCTCTCATAAAAGCAAGATTGTCATGCCTAAATTTTGGGTAGAGTATCCCTATCGCTCATTTTTCAGAGTTTCAGTTTGTGTTAAGTTTTGAGATATTTTCTAAATTCTCTTCTATCTACAAGAACGGACATACATGCATCTTTACATCTTGCTATTACGGTTGGGTAACCTTTTGTTCTACTGTTAGTGTTGAATAAAAAAGAGAAATGAGGTATAATTTATAGTCTTCAAACTTATGGAGCCTCATCGCTCTATATCTTAACTTTTCTAATTCATCATAAATAATTTTTAAAAAGAACATTTTGAGAATATTCCCAAAAAGAGAAAACATGATATAATTCGTGTTGACTTTTAAAATTATAATCATTGTCAGTAACAAAGTCAACATAAAAAATACTATGTTTACTTATTGGAGTATATAAAATGACACAAAAACAACGAAGAACTAGGGATAAATTACACTCTATATTAGAAGAGAAATTTTCTATAAAAATTGTTTCATTATCTGAATTAATACAAAATATTTCTAAAGTTTCTAATGTAAGAGTTAGAGAAAGAACAATTTCTGATTATTATGAATTGGGGATAGATGCGATTGATGAAAAAGGTTTTATTAAAATTCCTAGCAATCCAAAATTATATCCACCTGCAAATGTAAGTGCAATAGAATCTCAAAAATTAAAAAACGGAGATTTGATTTTTGGTTATAGAGGTAAGATTGGAAAGATAGGTCTTTTTATAGAAGAGACTAATACTCCAGTAGTAACAAATAATGGAATGATGAAAATTTCATTTTCAAATGAACGATTAAATGATACACCAAAATATGTACAAACCTATCTTTCAAGTAAACTAATTAAAACCTATCTAAATAGTATGTTAGAGGAAAAGAATGGGAAGCATTTATTAAGTGTTGAAACTATTGAAACATTACCTATTCCATATTTTGAGGAGATGGGAGGTTTTTCCAAGTTTTCAACTATACTAGAGAGACGAAAAGATATATCAATTACTATTTGTACTTTAATAGATGAAGCTAAAGCTTTACTGCAACAACAAGAAGATATGGAAAATGCATCAATTAGTTTACAGTCACTATCAACTAATGAATTAAGAGAGATAAATGAACAAGACCATAAAAAGCAAGATAGTATAAAACAACTCACTCAACAATTAAGAGCTATTGGTAATTATCAATCTAGTGAAGATATTCTCTCAAAAGATTTTAACTTGCTATATAAAGATTAATAGATGTTTTCTAAAATGTAACTCTACCCATATTTAAAGCCACTTCACTAAAACTAGCAACCCTCTCTAAAATAAGCTCCTTAAGTTGTTGTATAAACACTTTTTCATCTTTGAGTAATGGAGTGGTTAATAAAATCTCATCTATCACTTGCTGAATGAGAGAGCATTGTTTTTGTAGTGTTTTAGATACAAGCTTATAGTTTATATCTATATCCTCTGCAAACTCTCTTAACTGATAAGCTTTTATCTCATTTGAATTAAACTCATCACCATAAGCCATAGCTAAATCATGCTCTATACCATCATACATTAAGATACAAAGCATATCGTAAAATGGTGTTGGTCTGAGTCCTTGTTTATCTACAAAGAAAGAGAAATTTTTAGCATGAGCATCAGAGTTTCCAATGATAAGATTAAACATAGCCCATTGAAGCATCTCTAGTTTAGCTTTTGCTGGAACTTCACATAAGTTAGCACTACCAAATAGTTTAGAAAAACTAGCTCCATCTCTTATATCTTTTACATCTCTACTTGAACCATAATTTCGTTCATACTTATAAGATGGTGCAAGATTTAGCATTTGACAGCCATCTATAACATGGATTCTTGTGACTCTATCTTGAGTATATACTCTATCAAATCTTTTTACTAAAAGCATAAGTTGTGAGCCTATCCGTTTGAGTTCTACATCTGCAACATTAAGTCCTATCCTTTTTGCTAAACTCATACAAAAAAGTTCATTGATAACTATATGGTTATGTTTTTTAGTTTGAAACTTCATTATGTGAGTTGAAGCTAAAAGACCATCTCCCAAACCAATCTTTGAATCTTTTATGATGATAGGTAACTTCTCTTGAACACCTGCTAGGCTAAGTCTCTCTTTTTTATCCCATATAGCTATACTTACCTCTTCTATCTCTTTAACTCTTTTAGCGAGTTCATCAGTTGTAATCTCTCTAAATATAGCTTTGTCACTATCTACAAACTCATCACCAAACATCAAAGCACCTGATGTATCGTAACCTATCGTTTTTATAATTGCAAAAACATTGTTTTTAGATATATGTCTAAAAGCAACTATATCTTCAAGCCCTTTTCCCTCTGGTATAAGGTTTTGTAAAAAGGTTTTTATACTAGGTGAGTCTATCTCTTTGTTAAAAGGTATATTTGGAGATATAGCAAAACCTTTTGTTTGCCACTCTTTAGTGTATGAAAAACTATAAACATCATCTACATAAGAGATAACTCCAACCTCTGTAGAATCTAGTGTTACTTTTATAGTATGACCCATTATCTACTCCATGGCTCTATTTGTAGTTTTATACCAAGTGCTGACATAATGTTTAACATAGATGAGAGTTTCATATCTACTGAGCCATTTTCAATACTGTTGAGTGTATTTGCAGATACTCCACAAAGCATTGCTGCATCTGTAGTATTTAACCCTTGTTGTGTTCTTCTTGCTTTTATAAACAAGCCAATAGATTTTAAAGAAAGGGTATCTTCAAATGGTGGCTCTTGTATAGCTTTTACTTTTTTACCTGTTGCCATAGTCTTATCCTAAAATATCAATAGAGTTGTGTTTTAAGAAGATTATAGCTTGTTACTTGTTTAAATACAAGTTTGATGGTGTTTTAGAAGATGATTAGTTTGTGTTGTTTGATACTAGTTCACATACTTCAATATCAAATATCTTAGAGAGCTTATATATATGTTTTAAATTAAAGTGTTTTTGGTTTGCTCTAAGTTCCATTCTACTGTAATGGTCTGGAGCCATAAAACCAAGCTGACGGGATACATCAAGTTTAGTCATACCTTTATTTTCTCGTATCCTTTCTATATTTTTAGATACTATATCAAGAAATTGTTCTGATTCTAACTCGTAGAGTTCCTCTATTTCCAAGCTAACCTCTTTAAAATATATTTTAGATAAGTATATATGGAGATTAAAGTTTTTAAGAAGACTTATAGGTCTTGTTTGCTATTATTTTGATTGGTTAAAATAAAATTTTCTATTTGGAGTATAAAAATGGATAAAGTAGTTCAAAAATTAGTTGCTATGGGAATACCAGGATTAGTATTATTAGGGATTGCAGCAACAACAGGTCTTGCTGGTGGAGCAGCTTTAATTAGTGCATTGTCTATAATGGGAGGTCCTTTTGGACTTATGGGTGGAGCTGTTGCTCTTGCTACTTTAGCATTAACTGTTGATGCTGTATCAGAATATGGATTTGAGAAAATAGGTAGGGCAGTTGTCCAAGGTCTAAAAGAAGATGGTTACTCTACAAAAGAAATTAGAAATAAAGTAAATGCTTATAAAATATTAAGTAGCAGTTTAAAAGAAAAAATTTTAAAATGTATTTAACTTCTAAAGTTATTTTTTAGATAGCTTTTTCTCAATAGGATGTAATAAGTAATGATAAAATTAATAATTATTATAGTTGTAGTAATCGCTTCTATTGCTGCAGGCTTTTCGAGTATCATAAATTTTTTTATTTTATTACTTGCTATTATTATGGAATTGTTGGCATTTGCTTTTTTACAAAATGATGCATTTCTTTCAAGACTATTCATGATTTACATTATACCAATAGCTTATCTTATAGTTATATCTAATATTAATGATTAATAAAAACATATAAAGGAATAAAATGGCATTAACAGATTTATTAAACAAAGCTAAAAACATAGCAGAAGAAAAATTAAATCAACATCTAAATGAATTTGAAAAATCAGAAGATGAAAAAGAAGAAGATAGAGAAAAATTACTAAAAGCATTTCTCCCTTTAGCTCCAAATTATGTTCAAGATATTATGAACAATAAGAATGTTACAATCCCTAAAAAACTTATTGAAGAAAAACTTAAAGATGATGTTCAAGAGGTAAAAGTTACAACTAAAGGTATTGAACTAGTTGTAAATAACAGTAGTAAGTTTACAAATATGAATGTAAATTTTACAATAGTAATTAAAAGTATCAACCTAAGAAGTAGTAAGTTTGTTTTTGAAATTAAAGATATTAAATTATCAAAAGCCGATGAAAGTACATTTTTTCAGGTAGTTGGTACTATCATTATAAAACCTCTTCTAACTCTCATAATAGAAAGTATAGTAAAGAATAAGATAGAAGAGTTATCTATCTCAGATTTAACTTTTAAAAATAAAATCTTTGGAGATGATATGGAAATGGTATGTGATTTTTCAAACTTAAAGCAACTAGATATGTTAAAAACAAAACTACCAATCATTAAAAAATCATTTGTAAATATGGTTAATATAGATAGAGTTACTCATCAAGAAGATGGTTTAAATCTTGGTTTTGAAGTTAAAATTTAATTTTAAAATGATAGAGTTAAGCTTAAAATATTAGGAAAGTAAAATGAAAAAATCAATACTAATAGTAGCATTGTTTTCAATGTTAAATGCAGAGTCTCAAGTAATAAATCAACCTGATGACAATCAGCCACGGTGTTTTCCACAAGATGATGGAACTGTACTTTGTATACCTAGTAAGAACGATATTAAAAAAGCCAATAAGAAGCGTGAAGCTAAAACCATTATATGGAAAAAAGTAAAGAAAAGTAAAAAGTGATGTCATCAAATTATAATACTATGTTCTCTTATGCAAAAAAACTTAAAAAGAAATATCCAAACATATCGAATAAAGATTTAGAAAAAGCACTAACTATAAAATTTATTACTAAAAAAGATATTGCACTAACTAAGGCTATTTTTCCAATGTCACAGAAATTCTTAATGAATCCTATATCATTAACCTATAGTTCTATAAACAGCTCAATTTATCAAGAGAAACAACGACTTTGTTTTATTCAAGATGATATAAATATGGAAAAGCAAATACCAAAGCCACCAAGAATACCACTTACAGCAGAGAGCATAATGGGACCATTAACAATAATGTTTCGCAAGAGCCTATGCAAAAAGAAGACAAAGCAGTCAGAACATGAGATTCTGGCACTTCAATCCTAAAATGAATGTACTTTAAATAAAAGTTATCTTATGAAAAGTAAACTAATTAATTGCACTCCACATATGATTAAACATCTCCCAAGTGGTTTTGTCGCAGAACCAGCAAAAGATAAGCAAATCATTCGTACATTCGAAGAAAGGATTGAGGATGATACTTGTATGGATGCAACAATTTATAGAGTTAAAGTATCATTACATGGAAAACTACCTCCAGAAATAGCAGGTACTTACTATATAGTATCAAAAAAAGTTGCAGACCATCTTTCAATTTATGTTCCAAACAGAAAAGATTTTATTTATCCATCTGATATAGTACATAATATCGAAAATGTTCCCTTAACAAATGTAGATGGAACAGTAGTTAGGTATAGTGACAATAGAGTCGTGATGAAAAAAAAGCAAGTAATACAAGGATGTACTTCATTCAAAAATTTAATAGGTAAAAATCAAAACTCTAATAGTTAAATTTGAATAAGAGTGTTGATGTAATCTAAAAAAAACAAATAGTTCCTACCCACCCATTTAGGGTGGGTTATATCACTTCCATGAAAATAAAATAACTATGAACATCAAAATCTTATATAAGACAAACTTAAATATTTTAAAAATAAAAAGACCCATCAACTACCTCCTTTTGGTGTAGCATAATCTTGTATATAACTAAAATCATATACAATTTTTTCATCAAGTTCAAATAATGCTTTTTCTGAGAGTTTAAGCTCACTAAATATCTCAAGTATTTTACTTCTTAACATATTAGAGATAGGGTGAGGTTTTTGTTTGTATGTAGATAACCAAGCCATTTCATAATAACCCCAATATATAGGTGTTGCACAATCAACTTGTTCACAACTCATAAATGCTTTTACAAATAAAGTACCTTTTTGATTCATAATAGTATTAATTGTAAGATGATTATCAATTTTAAAATTGATATACTTTGTTTGTAATGTTATCATTGTATTACATTAGCTAAATTATTCATATTATGCAGCTACATGCTCTATAGGTTTGTACCACATCTTAGTAGCACTATCCCATCTAAAACCACAAGCTTTGATACTATCTTTTTTAGTAAAAATATCATCTCCTATCACTACTAGATTTTGACCTTGTTCCATTATGGTTAGACCTAGATTGTAGAGTGAAGCATAATCTTGTGGGGTATTATTTTGTATCTGTTGGGTTGGTTGTTGATACTGTTGCTGTGGGATTTGTTGTGTTTGTTGTTGAGAGTATTGCTGTGGTTGTGTCATTTGTTGAGATTGATTCTGATGTTGTCTGCTCTTATCATAAAGCGAATTACCAAACTGATTTCCAAAGCTTCTAAGAGTTCGTTTGATGGCATCTGTTACTGCTTCTTTAGCTCCTCCTTCGTGAGCATCAGCTAGAGTTTTTGCTATACCAGTACCAAACCCTACATCTTCACGAGTTACACTTTTAGAGTGTTGTATATCGTGTACTGTAATGTTTATAACTGCTTTGTAGCAGATGACATTATTTTGATTATGGTTTAGTTCTTGTGATACTTGCTCTAGTTTAGAGATACTATAGTCCCAATTACCAAATCCAAATATTTTATTTGCTGTTTCTATAACATCAAACCCCTCTAAGTATGAGAGGCTGACATTACCTTTTGAGCGACTTTTTATTCTACTGCTGTCTAACTCATAGGCTAGAACTTGATTCTGTTTATCATTAAACATTGCATTACCTCCTTATGCTACTTGTTGTTCAACTATATTTAGTAGTTCTGTGGCTTGGTTATTTGAGCTGTTACGACGAAAGTTCACTTTTATTTTTGCAGGAACTTCCTCTTTTGCTACACCAACTTCTACAAATTTATCTATCTCATTCATACCCTCTAGTGTTGTCATAGCTTCTTTTACACTTTGCTCATCTACAACAACTCTAAAGTAGCCTAGTTTAATAAGCTCCTCTGAATTGATAATGTTGAGAGTGTCTTTGATTTTAGTTTTTGATGGTGTGATAGTTATAGATGATATTGCTGTACCATCTAATCTATCTATCCCATACTCTGCTAGAACTTCTGCTGTAGCTTCTAATGCTGTAGTTTTAGCTAGTGTTAGATTTTTCTTTAGAGTTTGTAACTCTTTTATATCATCTGAGATATACGATATTTTATTGTCTAACTCTTTTATGCTTAGACCTATGTAGTCTGCTTTTACATGATAGGGTTTATTAGATTCTAGCACTTGTCTAACATAGTTTTTAAACCACTCTGTTTTATCTGTATTGATATTTTCTATCTCTGTTTGAAGTCTATAGTTTGTCATTTTCATAATGTTATATCTCCTTATGCTGCTAATGCCATTTGTGGCTGTTTAATTAAAGCTATTCGCTCTGCTATATCCCATAAACCTTGGTTTACATCTACATCTTTACCTATTGAAGTTATCTCTTTAGATGTGAACTTTCGTCCTGTTGAGTTATTTACTCCTGTTAAGTTCCCACGAAGTAAATTCTCTTGTATGATGTTGAGTGTTGTATATAGGTCATCTTTAGTATCCTCATCTCTGTGTGGTATGAGTAGGTCTTTGTAATCAACCTGTAGGTGTCTATCAAATCTAAGTGGGATTGAAGAACGAGCAAATGATTCCTGTTCAGCTTGTGAAAGTGTAATAGTTTCAAATCTGTCTATTTTCTTTTGTAGTTGTGGTTTGAAAGATGTGATTTTATCTATTGCTGTTTCTATATCTGTATATCTATCTCCAATATGTTTAATTTTGTAAGACTCAAATACAGAATCAGCGATAACTAAACCATTAGAACATACGAAACGATATATACCTGCTGATATACTAAAAGCTGTTGAACGGTCATGAGAGTTAAACAGAAGTAGCTCTACTGCATTTTCTCTAGGGTTTAGTAAATCATCAAAGTGACGAAACCTCACTAGATGTCTTTGGTATCCCTCTTTGTTAATATCTTTAACAGATGATTGTTGTACTGATGTAGGATACCAGTTGAAAGATTTAATCTCATCAATTACATCAATAGTAGATACAAAGTGATATTTATCACTCGCATCATTATGTGGTTGCTCTGTAAAGAGTGCTGGGGCTTGTTGCATTAATTGCTCATGAGTTAGTGGAAATTTTGACATGGGTGTATCCTTTTGTTATTTTTATTTTTTAGATTTTGCAAACTCTTTTGCAACTTCAACAATAATATCTATAGCGATAGGTAGTAACTCTTTAAATATAGACATAATCTTATGCTCCTTTTATAGGTGTATAGTCATAATTATTTATAGGACTATAAGGGTTAAATATCATATGATGATAAAAACTATGGATTGATTTGAGATTTAAAAAAGTATTTTTCATAGGGAAGTTCCTTATAAAGGCTACTGTAAAAGAGTTTATTTAGTAGCTAATGAAAGTTGTAGAGAAAGCAAATATGATGATAGGTATATCTGCCCTACTATTTATATATACCCTGTTTTTGGGTGAAAGTTCACAAACATATTATTACAACACTTGTTAAGATAAAGAATATAAAAATAGAAGTAAAGTTTTGGGATTAAATATAGAGAGATTAAATTCAATAGGTAGATAATAGAATATATTTAAAATAACTTTCTTTTATCTACCTATTGAATTTGAGTGTGCTATGAAAGTTGAAAAATATATGAAAATAACCAAAATTACATGACTTACTACTAATAGAGATTTATCTGATTTAATAGATGCATAGATATTTTTTATTTCTAAGAATTAGTTTTCTAGTTGCTTATCCCCTCTGAGTAAAGACCAGTACAGTTCAAATAATTCTGTATAGTCGTTCACATCAGGTTCATAGTATGTAAGTAGCATTTTGTACTCTTTTGCACTATGTGATAGAGCAGAATCACATAGGAATGGATTCTTTGTTTCTTTTGACATGATGGTTAAAAACAGGTGTCTTGTATCATGTCCATCTAGTTTCATATCATGGTGAATATTGATGTTTAGACCATCTATAAGGTGCCTCATATAAGTTGAATATGTTTTTTTTGTAACCCTTGGTGCAATTTTTCCCTTACCATTTGGGTCTAATCGTTCAATGACCTCTTTAGGAATGGGATACTCATCCCATACATCTGTTTTTGTTATGTCAGGATATGATTTAACTGTTCCATAATCTGTAATGTCTTTGTAGTCTATACTCAGAATTTCAGAGCGTCTTCTTGCAGTCATACTTACCATTAGATATACGATTTGGAATTCATTATTAAGAGATTCATCAGGAACTTTTATTTTACAGTAATCTTCTTTTTTGAATGTTAAAGCTGTTTTGTAAAGAGCTTGTACAGTAGCAAGAAATCTCATGTTATCTTTACCACTAATACGATGTTTAAGTGGAGCTTTTTCATTTGTCTTTGGCATTTTAGTAAGTTTCTTTACCCGTTTTGAATTTAAAGGATTGATAGTTAAGATTTTTTCATCAACAGCATAATCTAAAGTAGGTCGTATTGTTTTTTTCATATTTAAAATACCAGAAGGCTTGTTGTTTTTCTTTAGTTCTGTAAAAAGTTTATGAAGAATAGCTATATCTAGTTTTTCTAAAGTAAGGTGTCCTATTATTGGGTCAAGGTGCTTTAGGTATATCTTCTCTTGAGTATATTTATAATCTTCCCCTGCATTGCGAGAGCGAATTTCAGATAAGACTAGTTCAGATATAGTTTTGATTTTTGTCTTATCTTCTTTTTTGAAAGGTTCTTCACCTTTGTTTATAAGCACCTTTAATTCATCAAGTTTATCTGATGCTTGTTTTGCAGTAGTACATCCAAAGAGGTTAGTAAGATTCTTTTGTGGATATTGTCTACCTCTTTGTGTCCAAGTTGCAAGAAACTCAGTTTTTCCTTCAATATTTTCCACTTTGTAGATATTGCTATACTTTGTTTTTTCTGCTTTGTTCTTTCTTGCCATAATTTAAGCCTTAAAAGTTATATGTCTAGTTATATGTCTAATAGTACCATAAGATGTCTAACAATGACTCAAAAGAAAATATGAATATGCTATAATTCCCTATAAATAGGGGAAGAATGTCTAGTTTAGGCACTTTAAGGAAAATTAATTCTCTTTCTTGAGGGGGTAGTGCCTTACGGGTGTGAGAGTTCAAATCTCTCCAATCGCACCATCTTAAACTTTTTCAACATATAGATTTACTATAAATTATTTTACTTGCTGTCCATTTAGGTGTCCAATACTAGATATATTTTATAAAAAAGTCTTCAAATAACTCTTAACTATAATTAAGAACTATCTGAAATATTGCTCCATCATTACCATTGGATACACTTAATTTCCCAAAACAATGGTCTTCTATGATTGTTTTACTCATATATAAACCAAGCCCTGTTCCATCTTTTTTAGTTTTAGTTGAAAAGTAAGGTATAAAAATCTTATCTATTATATTTTCATCAATACCACCACCATTATCGTGTACTTCTAAAATTAAGTCATTATTTTGTTTGTATGTTAGAATCTTAATATAAGGATTTTCTATCTTTTTTTCAATTAAAATATCTTCAGCATTTTTTATAAGATTCAGTAGAACTTGCATAATTTCATTGGGATAAGTTTTAAAGGTATCTTCACAACTATAGTCTTCAATTAATTCTATCTTGTTATTTTGAATTGAGATATCTATAATTTTTAGTACATTTTTAATAATAGCATCATAAGAAGTTTCACTTTTTTCTTTATCTTCTTGAAAGAATCTTCTAAAGTCATCAATTGTTTCACTAAGATGTTTAGAGTAAGTGTTAATTTTGGTGGTTAGTTCAATAGCTGTTGAACTGTCTAGCTTATTTAGTTGCGCTTTTAGATTCATACCTGAACTTGTAGAACTTATAGCTGCTAGTGGTTGTCTCCATTGATGTGCTATCATCCCTATCATCTCACCCATTTGAGCTAGACGATTTTGTTGAAACATCTGTTTATCTTTTTCTCTATTTTTCTTAACTTCATCTTCAATTCTTTGTTCAAGTGTTAAATTAAACTCTGAAATCTCTTTATAAAGTTTTTCATTTATTTTTGCTCTTTTAGAATCAATATATGAAAAAAGTAATATGATAAAAAATACAATTAAGATAAAAGCTATTGCTATTTCAAAAAAATCTTCAAGTTTTAATAAAGATTTAACAATTTGATGATGTTCTTTTAGTGAAAAATCTACTACAATTAAAGCTTCTGTTTTTCCATTTATGACAATAGGTTTTAGGTAAGTTAACCAAATGTCATTAACATCAGATGTTTGTTGAAAATACAATGCTTTTTGATTTTTATAAGCATCATTCCATTTTTCAATATTTAATGGAGTAAAAGATTCTTCAAATTCACTTTTTTCATTTGTATTTTTAGTGCCATCAAGTAAGAAGACGAATTCAGAATTATCTTTAGTTGGTTTATTTACAACATATATATATCTGTATCTATCTGTAATGAAAAAGTATAGAAACTGTTCTAAATTATCTCTTAAATTAGCATTTTGTTTAAGAGTAGTATATATACTATTATTTGTTTTTTCTTTTACAATTGTAGCTATGTTTTTTGTAACATTATCTATATATGTTATATGAGAATCTTTATTTGTTTCAATAATACTTTTTTTGGTCTCTTCAAAAATATTATAGATACCAAAGGTTAAAACAACTAAGACAATAGCAAGAAGGTTGAAAATATTTGATACTTTAAATTTATTTAACATAATTAACCCTTTTTACTTGACATATTTTTGTAAATTATTAGGAAGAATAAAATTTAATTTTTCAATAACATCTTTTTTAAACTTTAGTTGGGGTCTACCTTTTCGCCAATAAAAAGCACCAAAAGAATCTTTATTGTTTTTGTAGCTTTTATAACTTGTAGTGAAAAGAGGTGTTTTCTTACATAGTTCATCTAAATTATTAAAATTTTTACCAATCAATAGATTCGCTTCACTACATTTATCTACTATTGTAAGAATTTTACTATTTTCCAATATCTCTTTACTTTTAGAATCTGTATATATAAGAATTTTACCTTTAAATATACTTGGTAAAATATGCTCATATAATTTTAATTCATAATTATTAGCAAATAATAATTTAGTAAATATAAAACATAATATAAAAAATTTCATCAGAATAGATACTCAAAACTAAATGTAATTTTTCTATCAATTGGTGAAATAGCAACTGATTCCATAAGTTCTAAAGTGTCTGGTGACCTCATATTATAATTTGTTTCTTTAGCTTTATTAAAAAGGTTTTCACCTTTCAGTGAGAATGTAATATCATTTGAATATTGATACATTACACCGTTACTGTAGTCGTAATATGCTTTATTATATACATTATCTTTGTAAAAAACAATTTCATTAAAGAAGTCAAATTTTTTATATGTATTTAAACTTCTAAGAACTACTGAATAAGTTTTATATTTTGAGGTATTTGGCATATTTGTAACTTCTTGGTAACTAAAGTCAGTAAATAATTTATCGTAACGATTATATTTATATGTCCATCTAAAAAGTGCTGATACCATATTTAAATCATCTTTTAAATTATTTATTTTTCCTTTGTTTATAAAATCTGGCATTAAATAATTTTTTACTTTCATAACACCAACTAATAGTTCATATTTATTATTACCATTTGTATATATGATATCACTATATAAATTATCTGCTTCTTGTTTTTTTATTTTTCTATCTACAACTATTTCACTATCTATAAGATATGGTTCAAGGGCTGTTTCAGAGTGCGCTCCAAGTAGTTTAAAAATCCAATTATCATATAGATGGGTATAACCTAATTTATACATAAATAGGTTGTCATCTTGGTCGGAATTATTACTTAATACTTGAGAATATTGTAATCCAGTTGTTATAATTGAGTTATCTGCTATGCTGTATTTATTTTCTCCAAAAATTGTTGATACTGTTTGAGTGTCATTATCTTTTTCTGGAAGTTTTATACCATTAACAATTTCATCTTTAAAAGCATAAGTTTTATATCTATATTTTATACCTGTTGTAAGTTTATTGGAATCTGTTATGAAATTATGTTTAATCTCTAAAGAATATACTGAAGAGAGACTTTTTCTATCTTTTTGGGCTACTGGGAATAATGGTTTATTTGGTTTTGGTGTTACATCATCAGTAAACTTACCATCAGTTCTTAAATAATCATAAGTTGCTAAAAATGAGAAATCATTAAAGGTAGAATCATACCCTAGGTGTATAGAAGTTGTATCTTTTGTAGTGCTTAGAGGTGTTCCATCTAAACTAATACTCATAAAAGAATCTCTTTTTTGTTTTGTTACATCAAGAAGAATATGTTGATTGTCATTATATATGGAGCTAAAAAGATGTGTAACATCTTTATCTCTAGATAATTCTGTTCCCAAATTCATATATTTTTTACGGTTATCGTGGTTATGTGAAAGGTATGTAAAATATGACCAATCGTTATCTAACTCTTGTGAATAGTATGCACTTACTCGACCAGCACCATAACTTCCACCATTTAATTCTAACTTACCACCCTCATCTTTTGAAGCTTTCTTAGAGTAAAGTTTTATCATCATATATGTTGCTTCTGTTGTGTACTCATAAGTTGGGCTTTGTGTATAAATTTCGATATGGTCAACAAAACCTATGTCTATATCTCCAAAAAATACGATTCCACTACCAAATAATCCTGATGTTATCTCTTGATTGTCTATATAAACTCTTATTATTCCACTTACATAAGGAATCTTTGTTCCCATTGTTAAAGGGTCAGGGATTCCATGTCTGTTTTCATTGTAGCCATAACTATAACTAGATTTTAAAATATCTTTTAAATACTTTGCTTGCATTCTTCGTAAATCATCTCTTGTATATATAAAAGAGATACCACTATTTTCTAATTTTGTTTTTTCAGATAAATCTGATTTTTTTTCAATATCTTTTAGTAAATCATCTATAGCTAAATCATTTGCTACTAATTTAGTCATAATTAGTAGAGATATTATAAAACTTTTATATATTAAAGACATTTTATATCTCCATTTAGATTTTGTTTATTCATAGTTATCTTCCTCTAATATAATAGTAAATACTGCTCCATTTTCATCATTATGAACACTTAATTTACCAGAACAATGCTCTTCAATAATAGTCTTACTCATATAAAGCCCTAATCCTGTTCCATTCTTTTGTTTTTTAGTAGAGAAATAAGGGTCAAAAACTTTATCTATAATTTTCTCGTCAATTCCTCCCCCATTATCACTAATAGTCATCTTATTTTCGTAAGTATTAATTTCTATCTGTGGATTTTCTATATTTTTTTCAATTAAAATATCTTCGGCATTATGAAGTAAATTCAAGATAACTTGTTTTATCTCATTTGGGTAAGTGTGAAATGTTTTATTACTAGAAAATTTCTTGATTATTTTTATATTTTTATTTTCTATTGAAACTTCTACAATTTTTAAAACACCATTTAGTAATTCTGTAAAATTGGTTTCTTTTCTCTCTTTATTTGGTTTGAAAAAATCTCTAAAATCATTAATTGTTGAGCTTAAATGTTGAGCATAATCTGAGATTTTATCTGTTAATTCTATACAAGTTGTTTTATCTAGCTTATTTAACTTTGCCTTTAGATTTATACCAGCACTTGTTGAGCTAATAGCACTAAGTGGCTGTCTCCATTGATGAGCAATCATACTCATCATCTCACCCATTTGAGCCATTCTTGACTGTTCTAACAGTTGTTTGTCTTTTTTTCTGTTTTTTTGAACTTCTAAGTTTATTTTTGATTCTAAAGAGTTGTTTATCTCCTCTAATTCTATAGAAGTTTGAGATACTAAGTGTGATAATGCTTTTAATGTTAAATTGTTTTTATCTTTAAACTTAACACGACATCTATCTAACTCTTTTTTTATTATTTGTGGCTTTTTGGATTCTGAAAGACTAAGAATAGTCATGGTTTGATTCAATAATTTATGTTTTGATGACTTACAATCTGAATAAAATTCCCCATAAGTAAAAAAACCACTAACAGGATTCTTTAAAGCTAATGGAGCTAATTCATCTTCAATACTATTCCCCATTAAAGCTTTTCTAGCCATACATGAGTATACAAATATAGCTTCACTTTTTTCAGTTATAGTATTTTTATATGTTTCATCTCCAAAATTTAAAATAGTTTCAATATTTCCATAACCAAATGTAACTTTATCACCAACATTT
>Ga0256824_10000344_pt1 | contig 17596 bp, 19 predicted proteins | sample CV67metaG_FD_191570 | JGI IMG/M metagenome (GOLD analysis project Ga0256824, IMG submission 191570) | Hydrothermal vent microbial communities from East Pacific Rise, Pacific Ocean - CV67 | ecosystem: Environmental > Aquatic > Marine > Hydrothermal vents | place: Pacific Ocean: East Pacific Rise...
GGATTCTGATGATTGAATATAAGTTCTAATGGATTCTGATGATTCCAATGGTTGAATATGGCTTGTATCGGTTGTGATGGATTCAAGATGGTTGAATATGGCTTGATATTACTTGAAATGGCTTGAAAAAATAAAGAGGTTAAACAGCCCCTATGTATGAGGTTTGAAGAGGTTTTAAGGATTTATATTTGCTTATAATAACTACTATAATAAGATATTAATTTAAGGGGGAGAATCCCCCTTTTGAAATTTATCTGTAACATTTCTATTTATAGTAAAAATCTGATTCTTTTTTGTATAATTACCTTACAATGTTAAGAGTATTCATTATATTTTGTTCAGTAACTTTTGCGTAAAGATAGGTAGTAGAAATATCACTATGGCCCACTAATTGCTGAACCACTTTTACACTTATATTGTGATCGTTTATTAATTCACTTACAAGACTAGCACGGAAGGAATGACTAGTGATGTTTTTATTTGGAAATACTTTTTTTAGATAATCATTAATATCTCTGATAAAAGAATTTGGCTCTAATGGTGTTCTTTTTGAACCTCTTGCTGATATAAATAAAAAATTATTATTTGCTTCTAAATTTTGAAAAAGTGATTTTAAAACTTTTTTACCACTTTTAGTAATATAAATTTTTTTTTCTTTTTTTTGTTTATGGGCTACAATTTTAACTTGTCCGTTATTGATAAGCTCTATCATTTTGTTATTTGTTAATTGGCTCAATTCATTTACTCTTACCCCTAGCAAATATAGAAGGTTAAACATTTTTGTCAACCTATATCTTCTAATATCTTTAATATCTGAATCGGCTTGTAAATAGTTCAATAAATATTTAAATTCTGATTTTGTTATATTATCTCTTATTTTTTTAATTCTTGTGTTCATTTTCTTACCTCTTGTATTGTTTTATCTTCTATATAGGTATTATAATACATCCATTCTGTACACTAGCTGTCTCTAGCCCCCAGTAATACGGACTCTTGCGACCATGCTGCGAAATATATTATTTTACGTCGATCATGTTCAAGAATCTATAAATAAATGTAAAATAGATATAAAACAAGGATTGAAAAAATGGAAGAACTATTTAAGTTAAAAAATAGATGGAATAATGCCGTTTGTGGTATTCAAAATATTACTGGAAGCATTGTACAAGATGAGGAATACTACTTTATGATTGATAATCTTGTAGGTGCTATCATTGAAAAAAGAATACTTGATAATGAGGTGTTAAATATGGTGGAGTTTATAGTAATTAAAAAAGAAATTGAACTTAAAAATCTATCTTCAAATTGATTATAAATATTTGGCTAGGAGTGTATCCACTTCTAGTTGAGCATTATTAATAATAGGAGCTAATTTATCTAAATCAAGATCTCTTTTATCACTATTATTTAAAAACTCTAAAAATGCATTATATCTACTAATAAGATTTTCTTTTTTTCTATTATCTTCTACATGATAATTAAATTGATTTGGTATTTTTAAATCTTCTAAAGCTTGAAGATTATCTTTTACTTGTTGTAATATTATCTTCATAAATTATAACTATGTAATAGATTTACTGAATTTGTAACTACAATAAATTTTATATGCTCTAATGTATTTTCTTTTTTTAGTTCATCTTCTAATCGTGGAAACTTAATATCTAATTCATTCGATTTATTATAATAATATTCTTGTAAATCTTCAATAGAATTAAACTCTAATAATCTTGTTAAAAAATCTTTTAATCTTTTATGTTCACTTTTAACATTTGTATTTGAATAAGCATTATTAAAATATTTCAACTCTTTTTTAAGCATCTACCACTCTTAATTTATTTTTAATGAAATTATAATCAATATAACTTTAAAATCTAATCCGTTGACTTCAGCTCTTTTGAATGTTACCATGTGAGACGCAGGAGTGACGCAAAAATGATAAATCAATTTAATACAAAATTACCCACAAATACGACTTTTTTAAATGTTGAAAATTACCCCTCTGACACCATCCTTCAAACAATAAAATCATTCACAAAACTCATTCAAATATAAAAAAAATATTTTTAATTGACTATAGAATAATTTTAAAAATTATCCTATTTTATAGATTCCATTTAGATATTAATTCTTCAGCAGTAGTTTTTTTCTCATTAAGTATAAAATGAAACTTATCTATATCTATCTCATCATTTTCTGTTATCAACTGTAACATCAAATTATATTCAACAATAAGGGAATCCCTTTTATAAATATCTTTAAGGTTCTCTCTTATTTTTAATTGTTTTAATCTTTTAACTTTAGTCTGTATTCGATTTCTTAAATTATTTTTCATTAGAGTATTATAATAAAAATAATTTAACTTGATATTAAATTACTAAAAAAATATACTTTTAAATATTCAATATAAATTAATTATCTTCTTAAACCCCCCCCCCCCCCCCGCAGATTATCTCAAAACAACTACCATTTTTAACAGCACTATATTTTAAGTCACCATTAAAACTTTTCATCATAATATCTAAACTCATATATAAACCTATTCCCGTACCTTTACCCTGTTCTTTTGTTGTAAAGTATGGATTAAAAATCTTTTCAGCAATCTCTTTTGGAATCCCACCAGCATTATCTTCTATATAAATGGTTGGAATACTCTCTAAACTATCTAATGTAATGTTTATATATTTATTTTCAATTTCTACTTCATCAAAAGCATCTCTAGCATTTGAAAGAAGATTTATAACAACTTGTTCTAGTAAATTTTCATAACCATTTATAGTTATATCTTTTTTATTTTCTATAACTACAATATCTATATTTCTATTTTTAAATTGAGCGGATATTATTGATAAAATTGCATCAATTAAATGAGTTAATTTAAACTCTTTAGGCTCTGTTGATGGTTTAACAAAATCCATAAATGTTTCTATAGTAGCTGACATTTTTTGACATTGATTTTGTATAAATTCACTATCTTCTTGTAATTTAGAATCCTTTAACATCTCCATACTAGATAAAAGAGAAAGATTTATACTAGCAGCACTTATAGCATTCAATGGTTGTCTCCATTGATGAGCTATCATACTTATCATCTCACCCATCTGAACTAAACGACTTTGTTGTAGTAAATGGTCTTGTTGTTGTTTAGCTTTTGCTATTGCTTTTTCAACTTTTATTTCAAGTGTTTTATTTAACTCTTCAAGTTCCTTTTCTGCTCTCTTTCTATCCTCTATATCTTTCCAAACAACATGAACTATATTTTTATAATCCAAAATTATTGATGTTAATGTTATCTCTGACCAAAATTCTTCACCTGTTGAACAAATATGTTTCCATTCAAAACTTTTTGAACCATTTTGTACTGCTAAAGCTATCATTCTAGTTGCTTTTTTTTCACTACACTGACCATCAGGTTGAAACTTTGGACTTAAATCTGATAGATGAAGATTTAGAACTTCATCTTTTGAACTATATTTTAGTATTTTAGTAGTTTCATCATTACAATCTACAAGTTTACTTGTATCTATATCTATCATTAAAATGGCATTTACAGAATTATTGTATACCAAATCATAAATCTCTTTTTGCTTTTCTAACTGTTTAGAGTGTTTCTTTTCTCTCATTAAAAAAAGACTAACTACAGATATAATTCCTAAAAAGATAATCAATACAATAAATATATATCTCCATCTTATATGATTTTCAACTTTTACATTATAATATTTTTGAATACTTTTTTTAAATTCAATATCTTCTATATTTGATAAAATTTTATTTAAAATAGGTACTAATTTTTTTTCACTATTGCTAACACCAAAACTACCAGAAATTTCATTAGATAAAACTTTTGTCATAATCTTTAACTGACTACTATAAAATTGGGCAATATTAGAGTTTGCTTGAAGAGATATATTAATATATCCAAAAATTTTACCCTCTAAAATACTATCATAGCCATCATTTTTAACCTCAACAAATTCTATATTTGGAAACTCTTCTTCTAAATATTGATGAAGTGCTTTAAAACCATACTTAATCCCTATCTTTTTCCCTTCTAAATCATCTAATGATGAAAAATAAGGCTCATCTATTTTTGTAACTAACACTAATTGGTCTGAAACATAAGGTTTTGTTGTTGTTAAGAATTTATAATAATTTGAATTTGTTATAACAACTGCTGTCATATCACATCTATTATTTTTTAAATAATCCATTTGTTCTGCCCAATCATTTGTCCGAATATATTTAAAATTAATATTTTTATACTCTGAAACTAAATCTAAAATATCTTTTGAAATACCCTGTAATTTCCCTCGTACATCATAACTAACGGGCATAAATGTTTTGTCATAACATACTCTAATCTCTTTTTTATTTATTAAATATTTTTTCTCAGAATCCGTTAGATTAATATATTTTATTTTCTTACTTTCAGTAAAAAAATCATCTAAGTTTTTTACACTATCTTTAAAAAATTCATCTTTAAAATAATTAAACTGTTTTTGTAAAAATAACTTATCTATTGAACCAACTTCATATTTAGCTGGAAATACAACTTTTTCTATAATTTTTGCTTCATGAAAAAGGGCATCTTTTGTTATATCTTTTGAATATTTATTATATATAATATCTATAACTTCTGATTTATGTTTAAAAGCATACTCCCACCCTTTTTTTGTTGCTGTCTTAAAATCATTGATTAAAGATTGATTGTGTTCTTTTATTGTTTTATTTGTAAAAATTTCACCTTGTAAAGAGTAAACACCATAGTCACTAGGGTCTAAAATATTATACTTAATCCCTAATTTATCTAGTTTATAAAGTTGGTCTGATTTATAAGCACTCATAGCATCAACTTTACCATCTATAAAATCTTGAATATTAAAAGTGTGAGGTACAACTTTAATCCGTTTAACATTAACATTTTGTTCATTAAACATAAAATTCAATTGCTTTATATCTACTTTTGTAGCCATAAGAGTTTTTCCAATCAACTCTTTTGGTGTTTTAATATTTGGTTTTGTAACTATGATTAAAACAGATTTTTTATAGGTACTAGATACTAATTTTATAGGTTTATTATCTAAATAATCTAAAAGTATTGTAGAGCTTGCCATCCCAAATGTAGATTTATTATGAACAACTTCATCTACAATATCCATACCAAATTTATACTCTTTTAACTCTACATCAAGACCTACATTTTTATAGAATCCTTTCTCTTTTGCTGTTATAAAACCAGCAAATTCAAATTGGTACTTCCAATTTAATTGTAACGATACTTTTTTTAATTCACTTGATTGAACTGATGTTACAACTAAACATAATAACATCAGATTTAATAAAATTTTAAACAAAAACTTTCCTTAATTTAGTATCTTCTTATAATTAAATAGTTTACTCTTAAATATCTTAATCATTTATGATTCCACTAGCCACACACCTACCACTTGCCCAAGCAAATGCTAAGTTATAACCACCTCTTTTTCCAACTACATCTAAAACTTCACCACAAAAATAAAGATTCTTCTGTTTTAAAGATTCCATTGTTTTTGAGTTTATTTCTGTTGTATCTACCCCACCACCACAAACTTCAGCATGTCTAAAACCGTGAGTATCTGTAACTTCAAATCTCCAGTTTAAAATTAAGTTTACGATTCTTTTAGCTAGTTTTGTATTTATATGTTCTATCTTTTCTGTTTGAGGAATCTTTAGTTCAATGAGTAGATTTGTAGCTATTTTAACAGGGATTAAACCAACTAAAGTGTCTAAAATTGTAAGCTTTGGCATAGTTTGAGCAATTTTTACTATGTGTGAAGATAATTTTTGAGATGTAAAGTGTGGTAAAAGATTTACAGATATACTTACATGTTCAAAGTTCATTAAAGCTACACTAGCCCTTTGAGATATATCTAAAATAGCAAAACCTGAAACACCATAGTTTGTAAAAAGTATATCTCCCCTACAAGAAGAATCTTTTTTATGATTTAAAAATAGTGTAACTTCACCATCAACCTTAGCCCCACTCATCTTTTTAGCAACACTAGAATCTAAATGGAACTGAACTAAAGAGGGATATGTTGGGATTATGTTGTGACCATAAACCTTTGCGAACTCTAAACCATCACCATTTCCACCCAAATGCTCCCCAGCCTGAGAGCCTGTTGCCACCACTACACTATGATACTTTTTCATCAACTCTTTTATATCTGTTATTTTTTTATCTGTATGAAAAACAACCCCTAAACTTTTAGCATACTCCTCTAAAATCTTAGCAACAGATTTAGCTTCGTTACTAAGTGGGTAAACTCTTCCATCATCTTTAACATCGAGTAAAAGCCCTATGCTATTGACAAATTTCTCAAACTCTTTAAAACCAAAACTATTTAAAGAATCGTTAACAAAACTAGGATTCTCACTAAAAAAATCATCTTGGGTTATGTTAGTATTTGTGATGTTACAACGACCATTTCCAGAAACTAAAATCTTTTTAGCACATTTTGAGTTTTGTTCAAAAACCTCAACTTTACAAGATTCTTTAGCACAAAATATGGCACATAAAAGACCAGAAGCCCCACCACCTACTATGGCAACATTTTTCATTAAAGAACCACCACTTTAGCACCAAAACCACCTAAATGTTGTGGAGCATCATCAAACTTTTTAACTTTTGGGTGAGCAATAAGGAAGTTTTTAACAGCATAAGAGAGTTTTCCTGTTCCAATTCCGTGGTAAACAATAACCTCATCCCAACCTGAAATAAGAGCATCCGATATAAACTTATCTAAAACTTCTACTGCTTCATCTGCTCTCATACCGTGTAAATCACACTTTAAACCTGCTTTTCTTTCAACTTGTAAGTTTATGTTTGTTTTAATTTTTGGATTAACTATTTGAGTATGTTTAAGTTGTTTTGTTTTTACACGAACTCTCATACCATCTATCTCTATGGTAGCATCTTTTTTATCTCTCATTGAGATAATGACACCTTTTTGAGAGTGGTATTTTACTTTGTCTCCAACTTTAAACTCAACATTTTCTAACTCTTTTTCTTTCTCTTTTGGTAATTTTTTATTTGCCTTACTCATAGCTCTATGTATAGCTTTAGAATCTCCAGCTTTAGCTGCTATTTTTGCTTCACCTATTGCTACTTCATAACTTCTTTTTAGTACAAATTTTTGCTCATCTAACTCTTTAAAAAGTTTTTCTCTTTGCTCTTTAAGTCCTAACTCTTTTAGTCTTAACTCTTCTAGTTTATCATCAACTTTTTTATGTTTTTGTTTTAATTCTCTTTCTAGTTGTGAACCTCTCTCTATTAGAAGATTTAACCTTTCAGAATTATCCCCATAAACAGACTTTGCTTCATTTACCAATCTATTTGAGATTCCATAACGACTAGCAGTCTCAAAAGCATAACTTTTCCCTATGATTCCTTGCATAAACTCATAAGTTGGAACTCTAGCCTCCTCGTCATAAATAGCAGCCATAAGCTCGACATCATCTCTATCTGCCATAAGGGCTGCCAATCTTTTGTGGTGAGTTGTAACAACAACTTTTTGCCCTCTTTTAATTAAGTCATCTAATATAACTTTAAAGAGTGCTGCTGCTTCATCACTATCTGTCCCTAACTCTATCTCATCTACCCCAACTAGAGCAGATTTATGCTCAAAAATTTTAGAAAACTCTTGCATACGACCAGCAAAAGTCGAGATATCATTCTTAACATTTTGAGGGTCATCTATAATAGAAAGAACTGTTTTAAAAGAGCCAATATGGGACTTGTTCTCATCTAAACTCATAGGGATAATATACTTAGCCATCAAAGCAGAAGCTAAAATGGACTTTAACATCATTGTTTTACCACCAGCATTTACACCCGTTATCATAAGTATATTTTTAGAAAAATCTACACTTATAGGTTTTGCTTTATGTAGTGCTGGATGTTTAAAGTTACTTAAAATAATTCTAGAATCGTTTTTAGATTTTACTATTTGGTAGTTTTTACTTCTAGCAAAAAGAACTCTTGCTTGGTAGTTGTCAAACTTGTTAAACTCTTTATCTATAAAAGATATAAAAGGTTGAATCTCACCTAGTTTTACTGAAAATCTTTTAGCATAATCGTAAAATATACTCTCTCTTTCTTGCTCAATATATCTTATTTTCTCTTTTGTTTTTAAGATAATATCTGGCGATATATAAAAGAATCCTCCACTACTTCTAGCAACAACAGCACCTTTTAAAACATGGTTAAACCCTCCACGAACTAAAAGACACTCCTCATCATTTACAAAGTGAACTTGAGTATCTACCAAATAACCAGCTAATTTTGAGCTTGACATCATTCTTCTAAGTGAGCCACCCATATCGTTCTTATGCTCTTTAATCCTTTGACTTAATCCATAAAGTGTTTCATCTAACGATTCGTTAAAGATTCCATCATGTGAAAAATACTCCTCAATCTCTAAGAATCTTTCATCTATTATAAACTTATTCATCCATTGACCAATGATTCCATCTAACTCACGATTCTTAAAGTAACGGAAATATCTAACAACTTTTACAATCTCAAAAATCTGTTCAAAGTTTAGAACACCTCTCTTTTTCAGATGCCCTTTTATGTTGGTAAAATCCCCAACTTTTGGAGGTGCTTTAAACTCTATCTTATCAAGAGCTTTTATGTACTTAAAATGAAGTTCTTGGTCACCTTCAATATATAGCGAACTTTGACGAGAAAAAAATTGTTTAAAAGATTCTATATGTTCTACTAAATCTAGTTGTTTTATAAGAAGTTCAAGTTTATTAGCTTTGTTGTTTTTCATAATATAATAGAGCCTATTTTTTAGGCGAATCTTATCATAAATTGAGTATTATGTTTGTTAAAGGATTCCAATGAAACTATTGCTTTCTATTCTACTGATTTTTTTATTTTTAGGGTGTAGTGGGAAAAAACCAAACAACTATAATGTTTTTAAAACAAAAGATGCTAATAATGTAGAAAATGATTACATACAAAGTATAAACTTAGTTTTAAAGTATAAATACAAACTAGATAAAAGAAACCCTAGTAGTTATAATAAAAAGCTATCTAAAAAAATTGTGAAACATATAAAAGCATCTGAAAATATTGTATATCTTTATGATAAAAATACAAAATTAACTAGATACCAAGACTACCTAAACCTAGCTTTTAACACAGAAGAAAAGATAAAAAATAGAAATGATTACCTAATTTTAGGATTATATAAACTTTTATTTTCAGCATATTCAGCAGAAAATTTTAAAATGACAGCATTCGATTACAATATGGAAGAGATAAAGAAAGCTCATAAAAACTTACAAATCTTACAATGGAAAATTAAGCACACAAAAGATAAAAATGGGAAATACCTATTTTTAACTTGGCAAAACAACTGGCAAATAGAGCTTTTAAAAAAATATAACAAAACAAATAGAATTGACTATAATGGTATAAAAAATTTAAAATATATAGAGAATGGAAGAGAAAGTATCTTTGACCCATCAAATACATCTTATGAACTTATAATAGATAAAATTCTCTTTTTACTAGAAGATTCTATAAGTAAAGCAGATATGAATGCGGGTGAACTTTTTATAGAAGTAATTAAAGCTTCAACAATGTTTATATAGGGTTTTAAATGGATTCAGACTACATAAATGAGATAGAACCAACACCAACTTTAAAATCTAAAAAATGTAAATTTATCTCATTTCTAATCTACATATTTTTACAATACACTATATTTTTAGTTGCTATAATTTTCTTCTTTTTATATGACTATTTTATAGCTGTATCTGCTTTTTTATTAAGTTATGTTGTGATGGGAATTATCCGTTCTAAAATAAGAAACAGTGTAATCCCACCATCACAAATGGAATACCAATATAATGATAAAGAGATTGGAAATTGGTATGTGGATAGAGAGGTTTGTTTTTAGTAAGTTTGTACTCCAAACTTTAGTAACATTCTAGGCAGAACATCATCAAGATTGAAAACTTCTTTGTCAGTTAATTCTATAAGCTTAAAACCATACTTTTTATAAATCCCTTTTTTTATCTCTTTTCTTGCTGAATACTTAGGGTCATTTTCAAGTCCCCAAAATTCAATATAAACTTTCCCTGTCGGAATATAAAAATCACAATAAACTTCCTCTTCAATAGGTAGTTTTCTCTCATACGCATGAACAATTTCTGCCATATAAAGCCAATTGTCTATTAACATTTCAGCTTTACTTCTTACCATATGCCCATCTATTGCTCTATGTTTTGCTATAAATTTTTCTCTAAAATTAGAATCTTTAGAATCGTCTATTTTCTTTTGAGTACTTTCTCCAGCCTCACCATTAACCTCTTGTAATGCTAATGTAAAAGCACTATTTTTAAAAATAGATTCACTCCATTCAACATAAGGAATTCCATTTTTAAGATTCTCTTTTTGAATACCACCATTTTTAGTTCCAAGAATCGTAATTGTCCAACCTTTTAAATACTTTTCAATAAAACCTATCTCAGATAAAATCAAGTTTATTTTTCTTGCTGAAAGATTATATTTACTTGCTATTTTTGTAGATGAAAAAAACTCTTTTCCTTGTGTAATTAACTTATTTGGAATCTCAATATTTTCATTCCAAACAATATATTCTCCAAATTTAGCATGAGTTTTAATTGCTCCACTATTCTCTATTCCTAAATCAGTTAGTTTATAACTATTTTCATCTTTTACAATATACTTTACTGCCAATAACATCTCATCAAGTTGATGTTTACTCATACTTAATTTTTTTGCTAAAGCTGTTGTTGAAAGTTGTTTTATATTTGACATTTCAACTTTCTCCCTTACGAGATTCTTTTATAGCACTATAAGCTTCATTCAATGCTTGTGTTTTCTCTTCTGCTAGTTTTAACATCTCATCAGATAGGTTTTGACTTGCTAAAGAATCGTAGTGGTACTCTTTTACTAATCTTCTATAATTTTTCTTTACTACACTCATCTCATCACTTTTACTAGATTCTAAAATTTCATAATATTTATCTATATTTACTTGATGGTTTGTGTATGTACTGTTATAAGAATATCTTTTATACTGTTCAGATTGGGTAAAATCTTTCCCTTTTATAATCACTAAACCAATCAGTAAAAAAAATGTAAATGGAAAAAATAAAATTCTTGGAGCAAATATAAGAAGTAATATACCAATTATTACCGTTCCAAAACAAACACCTAACCACATCACTTCAAGAAAAATACCAAAAGCAATAACTGCTAGTCCTAATATTGTCTTCATTTTATATATAATTCCTTAATTTTTATTTTATAAATGAAAAAATATAATCTTTAGAAAGAACAGTTACCATTGTAGCTATAATCAACCATTGAATCTTGTCAAACTTCATATCTATTTTTAAAATTTTATCTTCCAATCTATCCATTCTTTTATCTGTTTTAGTAGCTAATTCTTTAATCTCCACAGACAATCTATCTGTTTCTTTTTTTGTTGAAATAGCTAACTCTTTAATCTCAACTGATAATCTATCTGTTACATTTTTCGTTGAGATACTTAAGTTTTTAATATCTTCTTTTGTTGAAACAGCCAAAGATTCAATATCTCTCTTTGTTGAAACAGCCAAAGATTCAATGTCTCTCTTTGTTGAAACAGCCAAAGATTCAATATCTCTCTTTGTTGAAATACCTAACTCTTTAAGGTCTTCTTTTGTAGCTAAAGTAGTCATTTTATCTTCAATTCTTTCTACTCTAACTTCAACTTTAGATATATCGTCTTTTAAATCAGCAATATCCTCTTTTAACTCTTCCCTAGTAACTGTGTGCTGAGATACTTGTAAAAGATGAAGCATTAAATCTTTTTGAGTAAAATCGTTTGGATTCAATTTTGTATAATCAGTCATTTAATACTCCCTTAGTTTATTTTAGATATTATACAACAAAAAAGATAAAGAAAATATATGGCACTTATAGACCTACAAAACATATCAAAACACTACTCGGCACAGAAGATACTTACAGAGGTTAACTTTCATGTAGATGAGGGTGAGAGAATCGTTATCATTGGTAAAAATGGTAGTGGGAAATCTACCCTTATAAAGATAGTAAATGGCACATTAGAATCTGATGGTGGTAGAAGAATCACTAAAAATGATTTAGAGATAAAAATGCTAGACCAAAGACCAAATTTCAAAGATGGACATAGTGTTCGTGAAGCTGTTGAGGATGGACTAAGAGAGTTAAATGAGGCTAAAAAAAGATATAACGAACTTTCAACTCTATTAGCAGATGATTTTGAAAATAAAAAACTTTTAGATGAACATGAGAAATTATCTCGCTATATTGAACATCATAATGCTTGGAATCTTGATGATAAAATAGAAAGAATCATACAACATTTTAACCTCAAACAGTATGAAAACAAACCTATTGATTTACTTAGTGGTGGTGAGCAAAGAAGAGTTGCTCTAGCCTCTTTACTTCTACAAAAACCTGATATTTTACTACTAGATGAACCTACCAATCATCTTGATGTTTATATGGTTGAGTTTTTGGAGGAGTTGATTCTAAGAGAAAAATTCACACTTGTTTTTATCTCTCACGATAGATATTTTATAGATAGAATCGCTACTAAATCTATTGAGGTTGAAGATTGTGCTTTAAGAGAATATAGTGGTGGTTACTCTAACTATTTAGAACAAAAAGCTGAATGGATTCGTACACTACAAAAACAACATGACAACCTTTTAGGTGTTCTTAAAAGGGAAAATGAGTGGTTTGCAAGAGGTGTAAGAGCAAGACTTAAAAGAAATGAGGGTCGTAAAGAGAGACTTATGAACCTTAGAGAAGATGCGAAAAACAACCCTGCTAAGATTCGTAAAATGTCGGTAGAACTTCAAAGGGAAGCAAAACATTTTAACCGTGACAAAAGTATAAACAAACAAAAAATGCTTTTTGAGGTTGAAGACTTATCACTTACACTTGGAAATAAAGAGTTACTTAAAAACTTCACAACAAGAATCTTACAAAAAGATGTTATAGCGATAGTTGGACCAAATGGAAGTGGTAAATCAACACTATTAAAAGCACTATTAGGAAGATTAGAACCAACAAGTGGAAAGATAAAACAGGGTGAATTTAAGATAGGCTACTTTGACCAACATCGTGAAATGTTAGATGATTCTAAAAATCTTATGGAAACTTTTTGTCCTCACGGTGGAGATAGAGTAAGTGTTAGAGGAAAAGACCTTCATGTTTATGGTTACTTAAAAAACTTTCTATTTCCTAGAGAGTTTTTAGAGAAAAAGATAGGTGTTTTAAGTGGTGGTGAAAAAAATAGAATTGCCCTTGCCCTACTCTTTACCAAAGATGTAGATATACTGATTCTTGATGAGCCTACAAATGATTTAGATATACCTACTATCAACATTTTAGAGGAGCAACTAACTAACTTTTCTGGTGCTGTAATCATTGTAAGTCACGATAGATATTTTGTAGATAAAATAGCTAAAAAACTTTTTATCTTTAAAGCTGACAAACATATAGAGGAATCTCACCAACAATACTCTGAGTATCTTGAACTTGAAAAAGAGTTAAAAGAGTTAGATGAAATGGAGGTTTTAGCTAAAGTTGAAAAACCTAAAGAGGTAAAAAGAGAGAAAGTTAAAAAACTTTCTCTAACTTTTAAAGAAAAAATAGCACTAGAAAAATTACCAGATGAGATAGATAAACTAGAGTTAGAGATAGAGAAGAAAAACAACTGTCTAGCTGACCCAAAATGTTATGAGGAGATAGGATTATCTAATCTAGCAAAAGAGTTACAAGAGCTGGAGGAGAGTTATGAGCAAAAAGTTGAAGAGCTTTTAACGATTCAAGAAAAAGAAGAAGAGATAAACTCCTAATTTTACACTAAAGGATTTACAATGTTTAAAATAATTTTTAGTTTAGTTTTACTTTTAGCAACAGTTAGTTTAGCAGAGACTGTAAAAAAACATTCAGGTTGTGTTTTAGCTCAAAAAGGAATCTTTAAAGTTGGTTATGATTCTACACAAATAAAAGATGTAAAATATATATCTATTGCTAAAAATGGTAAAAATTTTAGGGAGATTCTTGTTGGTTCAAAAGTTATAATTAATCATCTTGGAAATAAAATTGAAGGTGAAATTTTAGACTATAAACCAAACAAAAGAGTTAGAGGTAAACCTAAAACTGGTATATTTATAGTACAACTTCACTCTAAAGAATTAACTAAAATTGTAAATATGGACTATATTTTCAACAAAGGTATTTTAAAAGCAAATACAACATTAGATGGTGTAAAAATTTGGTTTGAAACAGAGATAGATTACTCACTTTGTAGTAGTAAATAGAGGTTTATAACTCCCCTCTATTTACCAAAGCTAAAAGAAGAGGTATATTTATACCATCATTATTAAAACCCTCATCTAAACAAGATTCACACTTATCCCCTACTGACATAACACCATTTTCTAAAACATCTTTTAATGTTTTTAAATCATTTTCTTTTATAAGTGTAGCAATATCACCAGCACTTTTAGAGTTACATATACAAACTTCTGTTTCTGAAGATATCATAATCAAATCCTTGTTATAAACTGGTTTTATTGTAAAGTATTTTTTATATAATTTAGTTTAAATCAAACTATCTTTTAACTTTTATAAAACTTTAAGTTTAGTTTAAAGGGGGGGGTATAATTAGCTATTATAATTTTGGAGGCTCAAATGACAAAGGAAAAATTTGCGAAATTGTTTTTTAAAGAAGCAAAAAGAAACAATCTAGTATTTACAACAAAAGGTAATATTAAATGTAGTAATGGTAAAAATATTTCCATAACTAAACTAGAAAAAATCTTTGAACTAGAAGGCAAACAATGTATAGAAGCAAAATCTAAAACATTAAAATCTGTTGGTATTGAAACTTGTTGTTTCAATGTATTTAAATTAATTAGTAATAGTATTTTTAACAAAGTAGGAGTTTAATAATGAAAGTAAATGTATGTCAACATTGTAACGCTAGAAATACATTAAAAAGTACAGAATGTGGAAATTGTGGTGAAGATATAACGGCTATTGCTAAATTTAAAACAAATGCTAAAACAACTATTATAAATATTATTATTCTTGTTGTTGTCATGGGATTAGGTCTACTATATCTAGAGTTAACAAGTGCTTCCTAAACATATAACTATTGATTTATATATGGGTATAAAAAAAGCAACAGAATCATTTACTGTTGCTTTTATAACATTAAGTCTTATTTCATTCTTAATGTTTTATTTATATGGTAAGGAATTTATACTAAATATATATTTTATTTGTACATACTTGGCTCTTATGATGTTTATTATGTTAAAGGCATATAGTACAAATAAAAAATATATAATTACAGATAAATTTTTACATATACCTGCTAGTGATGTCGAAAATAATTTATTTGAAGTAATAATATTAAAACAAGTTTTTGGATTGTTTTATAGAAAGAAAATCAACTTATTAAATATTCAGCAAGTCTATTTGGATTATTCTGGAAATCAATTTCCCATAATTATTATTGACAATATAGCTTCAAATAAAGTTGTTTTTTCATCCAAACAAAAAAGAGATGAATTTTATCATAGGTTAACATATATTTTAAGAGTTGATAGGTGTATGCCATTTTAATTGAAAATCAGTATAATATTTATATTTAACAAAAATATAAAGTTATACTAAAAATCTATATTTATCCATATTTTAAAATATACAAGATAGTCCTAAATTTTATTTGTTACAATAACAAAAATATATTGGGGAATCTTATATGAAAAAACTTTTTACACTTTTACTCTTCTTTAGCTTTCTTTTACCTGCTAGTGATTTTTTAACATCAGATAAAGCATTTACACCAAATGCCACTATTGACAACTCTATGAAAATATCTGTCGATATTCAACTAGCTGATGGGATATACCTTTATGAAGAAAAAGTAAAATTCAAACTACTTGAAAATAAAAAAATTCAAATCAATCATATTGAAAAACCAAGAAGTGTTGAACATGATGGAGATAATGTTTACTTTAAAAAACCACATTTTTTAATTTCACTAAAGAAAAATAGTGAAGATATAAAAGAAGATGAAGATATAAAACTACAAGTTTCATTTCAAGGGTGTTCGGAGTATGGTTTATGTTATGAGCCAATCACTAAAATATATAATTTTAAAGTCAAAACATCAAAACTTGAAGATAGTTTAGATGAGTTAGAGACATTACCAATTTTAACAAATATAGATATAAAGGAACAAAAACCTAAAAAAGTTTCAGAAACTGATTCTATAGCAAACACTATAAGTTCAGGTAATATTGGTCTAATTATATTAACATTTTTAGGATTTGGTCTTTTACTATCTTTAACACCTTGTACATTCCCTATGATTCCTATTATATCTGGTTTAATCATCTCTCAAGGTAGAGGTATAAGCACAAAAAAAGCTTTTTTCCTCTCCGTAGTTTATGTACTTGCTATGTCTGTTGCTTATACCATTGCTGGTGTTTTAGCAGGTTTGTTTGGTTCGAATCTTCAAGCTTCATTACAAACACCATTTGTTGTTTACTCTTTTTCAGCAATCTTTGTAGCACTCGCTTTTAGTATGTTTGGGTTTTATGAACTTAAATTACCAGATTCTTTAGTAAACAGAGTAAGTGGCTCAAAAAAGAGTTCAGGAGTTATGGGAATTGCTATAATGGGATTCTTATCTGCTCTAATAGTTGGACCTTGTGTAGCTGCTCCATTAGCTGGGGCTTTAGTTTACATAGGGCAAACTGGTGATGCTTTACTTGGTGGGATGGCTCTGTTTGCTATGAGTATAGGTATGGGGATTCCTCTCATAGTTGTTGGTGTTAGTGCTGGGAAGTTTATGCCTAAACCAGGTGCTTGGATGAGTATGGTTTCTGCTATTTTTGGTGTTATAATGTTAGGTGTTGCTATTTGGATGTTAGAAAAAGTTGTGAGTGAATATATAACTATGTTACTCTACTCTATCCTTGGAATCGGCTCTGCTTTATATCTTGGTGCTTTTGAAAAAGATGGACACATTGCTAAAAGAACAGTAGCTATTATAATTTTTATATACTCAATCTCACTATTTTTAGGTGCTTTAGCTGGTTCGAAAAGTATGAGCCAACCTTTAGGATTCTTACAAGCACAAACTATTCAAACAACAAACTATAAAGAATCTTCTAAATTAAATTTTGAAAAAATAACCTCTGTTGATGAGTTAGATTCACTTTTGGAAAAATATAAAGGTAAAAAAATACTGCTAGATTTTAGTGCTAAATGGTGTACCTCTTGTAAAGAGTTAGAGGAAGTTACATTTTCAAACTATGATGTAAAAAACGAGTTGAAAAAGTTTGTGCTAATCCAAGCAGACATAACAGAAAATGGAGATTCCCAAAAAGAACTTAGTAAAAAGTATGGTGTTTTTGGTCCCCCTGCTCTTCTGTTTTTCAATGAAGAGGGGAAGCTAGAAGATTCTAAAACAATTATAGGTTTTATAGAACCTAAAGAGTTTTTAGAACATCT
>Ga0256824_10000345_pt1 | contig 17585 bp, 18 predicted proteins | sample CV67metaG_FD_191570 | JGI IMG/M metagenome (GOLD analysis project Ga0256824, IMG submission 191570) | Hydrothermal vent microbial communities from East Pacific Rise, Pacific Ocean - CV67 | ecosystem: Environmental > Aquatic > Marine > Hydrothermal vents | place: Pacific Ocean: East Pacific Rise...
ATCACCCTGCTTAGCATAAGCATTTCCCATATTTGAGTATTTTTTAGCATTTAAACTTTTATCTTGAAAAACAGCTTTCTCATACTGTTTTATAGCACCATTATAATCACCCTTTTTATACAAAGAGTTTCCTGAATTAAAATATGAACTAGCATTATGATTCTTTGTAGCATATTCAGAGTAAAGTTTATTTGATGTTCCATAATCTCCATTTTCATAAGCCTCTTTTGCTTTACTCAAATTGTTAAAATCAAGAATCGAAGCTTTTAACTCTAAACTATTTAGAAAAAACATACTAAAAACTATAACTGCTATATTTTTAGTTTTCAAACCTCTGTTTATAGAGCTTAGAGCAAAAATCAAAATGAAAATTGCTAAACCCAATGGGTAGTAAAATAGTGGAGTATATTGTTGAATAGTTTCACTTTTTAACTCTTTTTTCTCACTTACACTGTTTATCTCTTTTAACATAGCTTTAACATCCTCATCTGAGTTTACACTTTTTATAAAAGAGCCACCAGTTTTTGTAGCAAAATCTACAATATTTTCATTTAATTTTGTGATTATTATATCACCCTTATATTTTATAAATTCACCATTATCTTTTTTTATAGGTGAACCTTTTTTTGTGGCTACACCTAAAACAAATACAACTATATTTTTCTCTTTTGCAGATTCTATCTCTTGAGAAAAGTCTGTTTTATCCCCACCATCACTTAAAATTAAAAGGTATTTCTTTCCTTTAGAATCACTAGAGTTAGCAACAACATCAAGCAAAGACAAAAAGTCTGTCCCTTTCTCTGTAATAAAATCTGTTTTTAATTTAGATAATAAAAATGAAACAGCTTGAGAATCAAAGCTTAATGGGGAAACCAAATACGAATTTTTAGCAAAAGCTATAACACCTACTCTATCGTTTGGTGTTAATTTAAGTAACTCTAAACCCTTTTTCTTAGCCAACTTTAAACGGTTCGGATATATATCTTCTGCTAACATAGAATCTGAAATATCTAAAGCTATCATAATATCTGAACTTTTAGCTTTAACCTCTATCTCTTTATCTTTTATTACTGGATTAGCAAGAGCTACAACCATAAAGATTCCAACAAATAAAAACAATACATTTCGTTCTCTTAATGTCAATTTATTTGTTGTTGCTCTTAATTTTTCCATCACCTCTTTACTAAAATAATGCTCTTGAGAATCATTTTGTGTAATCAACAAAGCAAATAAAATAAATAATAAAGGTAACAAATAGTATAAAACTTCAGGATTTAAAAATGTCATTAATAACCCCTCTTATTTCTAAAATAAACATAAAAAATAAGTGAAAAGAAAGATAAAAATAGTGGGTAAAAATAGTAATACTCAATATTTGAAAATGTTTCCCTTTTTATCTCAGACTTTTCAAGTTTATCTATCTTTTTATAAATCTCTTCTAGTTGTGTAGCACTCGATGCTCCAAAAGCTGAGGCATCTGTCTCTCTAGCTATTTTTCTTAAAACAGCATCATTGTATTCACCTCTATGTCCAATGCCTATGGTATAAACTTTTATATTTTCTTTTTTTGCCATATCAATAGCTACATCAAGTGGAATATCATCTATCTGTGGAGATGAATATCCATCCGTTAAAAGAATTGCTATTTTAGTTTTAGATTTTGACATTTTAAGTAAGTTTACACCTTGTGCTAGCGATTCATAAAGTGCTGTATATTTTCCAGCCATCCCTATTTGAAGTTGTGAAACTATACGGTTTAAAATATGTTCATCATAAGTCAATGGGGAAGCTATAAAAGAAAATTCACCAAAAACAACAAGACCAAGGTTGTCATTTTTTCTATCTAAAATAAAATCACTAACTATATTTTTAACAACATCAAATCTAGTTAAATTTCTATTATTTATATCAAACCCTTTCTCTCGCATAGAGTTAGAAGCATCTAAAATTAAAACTATCTCATATCCATTTTTTGGTTCTAACTCATACGGTTCATCTTTCACAGGTGACATTAAAGAAAAAATCATCATAGTTATTGTTATCCATTTTAAAATAAAAAGTAATTTAGATGATGAAACTGTCTCTTTCATAAACTGTTTTGTATGTGGGAAATAGATAGATGGTAATCTCATTTTACAAAAATAATCACAAACTATAAAGATAACAATCAACAATCCAACTAATGGAAATTCAAAATATAAACCATTAAACATCTATCATACCTCTGTATATCTCAATATAAGATAATGTCTCATCATCAAATTTTGGAACATTTTTTTTATACTTATAGGATTCTAATCTTGAGTTAATATTTTCAAACATCTCTTTATGTCTTTGGCTATCGTCTTTAAATGTTGTTCCATATAGTGTTATAAGATAAGCTGAATTTTTAGTATCTTCTAAATCTATCTTATTTAAAAGTTTATAGTTTTCTACTCTTATATTGAACTTATTTCTATTTTTAAACCATTTAACAATTAAGTAGATTATAGCTAGTACTAAAAAAATGACAACTATGCTTAAGGCTAAAAAATAGTAAAAAGAGTAATCCTCTATCTCTAAAAGTGGCTTAATATCATGTAAAATTAATCCTGAAGATTGAATAGTAGAATCTTTCATTATCTACCCTCAAAAAGTCTACGAAGTTCTACACTAGCTATGTTATGAGTATATATTTTAGTGTAACGAACTTGATGTTTTCTAAATGTTTTATATAGTTGAGAATCATACTCTTTTACTTTTTTCATATACTCTTTGACATTAGAATCGTTAAAATCACCCTCTAAAAGAGTTCCATTTTCTGGGTCTAAGAGTGATGAAAACCCCATTTTAGGTGGTTCTTCCTCGAATTTATCTCTAACTATAACAGCAATAATCTCGTGTTTTTTAGCCAATAATTTAAAGTCTGGAATCTCAAAGAAATCACCAACTACAATCATAAGAGATTTTCTTTTTACCCTTTTATAAAGAGTATCTGCTATAAAATTAAAATCTAATTTCTCATTTATTGGATTAAAGTTTAAAATATCATCTGTTATTTTTCTAACTTGAGCTATTTTTTTACTAGGTCTAGTGTTAGAGATAAGAGAATCTGTAAATATATAAGAGGTGAGTAAATCCCCATTTTTAATAACCGAATATCCTAAAAGTGCTACAATTTCAGCAATTAAATCTTTTTTAAAAACTTTTGAACCAAAATAAACACTACCATTTAAAACAGTAGCAACAACAACATTTAGTTCTCTCTCTTCTCTAAAAACCTTAATATATGGAGTTTGCATTTTAGCAGTAACATTCCAGTCAATATGGCGAATATCATCACCTGCCATATACTCTCTAAGCTCTATAAAATCGTAACCCTCACCATGAAAAACAGATGGATTATTACCAATCATTTCACTAAAAACTTGTCTTCTAGCTTTAACTAAAATTTTTTGTAACTTTCCCATTTAACTCTCTATTATTATTTAATAATTGAATTATATATCTTTGTTATTAATAGAGTGTAAAGGGAAGCTACTTTAATTTAATTCATCTTTTAGTGTTTGTAAAAATTCCAATATATTCTCTTGATACGAAATGGTATCTTCATCATTAGTTGGTAGAAGTAATTGATGTAAACTATCAATATCTATTTTATTAACATACCTTGGTAAAACTTTTAACTGTTTTTGAATACTATATATTAATGTTTCAGATACATCTTTTTTATCATCTTCAATCTTTTTCCGAATCTCTTTTGTAGCAATCATCAAAAGACTTGCTCTCTCTTCGTCATCTTTGTATATTTCCATAGCCAATCTCTTAACTACAATATAATCATTTATGCTAACATTATCTTTTGCTGATAAAACTAAAGCAAAAACTTTAGCTCTAAATTCTAAAGAGTTATGATGATGTATAAATATCTCACGAAAGGCATTGAAGAGAAACCTTTTAAATCTAAAACTAAAATTCATAAAATCCCCATAATTTTGGTTAACTAATATGTTATTATACCTTTAGATTTTAAAAAAGGGTTTTAAAGATGATGACAGAAGATAATTACAACCTACTTAAAGATTGTTTTATAGATTCACAAATACTTTTTGATAAGTTAAATAGAGTTGCTGTTCAAGCAGAAGAACTTGACTATGATGAAAGTGGCTTATATCAAGAAGATGAAGAAAGGTTAGAACGACACTGGTTAAAACTTAGTTCGAAAATTGTAGATAAATTAAGTGAAAAATTAAACTCTCAAAAAATAGAACTATTAAAAAATAGTGAACTTACAGCGAAAGAGCTTAAATTTAATATATCTACTGAAGAAGAGTTATCTAAAATTAGTGTAGATTATAGTGAAAATGGTTCATTAAGAATCATACAAGTAAGCTAATAAACCTTTTTATTGGTATAATTACAAATAAATTAAATTGGAGTTTTTATGGGTAGAGCATTTGAATATAGAAAAGCATCTAAATTAAAAAGATGGGGAGCAATGTCAAAACTGTTTCCAAAACTTGGTAAAATTATTACTATGGCAGCTAAAGAGGGTAGTATTGACCCTGATATGAATGCTAAACTTCGTACAGCTATCTTAAATGCTAAAGCTGAAAATATGCCAAAAGACAATATTGAAGCAGCCATAAAAAGAGCTAGTGCTAAAGATACTGCTAGTATGTTGGAAGTAAACTTTGAAGGTAAAGCTCCATATGGTGTTTTAATCTTTATAGAAACAATGACAGATAACAACACAAGAACTGTTGCTAATGTAAAGAACATTCTAACTAAACGTGGAGCTGAAATGCTTACAAAAGGTTCTTTAGATTTTATGTTTTCAAGAAAAGCTCTAATAGAATTCAACTTAAAAGATGGTACTGATTTAGAAGAGTTAGAGATGGAACTTATAGATGCTGGTCTTGAAGAGATTGAAGAGGAAGATGGTGTAGTATTGGTAACAGGTGATTATACAAGTTTTGGTACTTTAACTTCTGCTTTAGAAGAGATGGGTATTGAGATAACAAAAGCTCATCTTGAAAGAATGGCAAACACACCTGTTGAACTAAATGAGGAACAACAAACTGAAATAGATGCTATTTTAGAAAAGCTTGAAGATGATGAAGATGTTCAAAAGGTTTTTACAAACTTAGCATAATCTATGAAATTTATTCAAAAAATTTATACTGAGACTTTAGAAGTAAAACAATCTAAATTTATAGCACATATAATGCCATACTCTCAGTATAAAGAAACATTACAAAAACTAAAAGATTCACATCCTAAAGCTAGACATTTTGTTGTAGCCTACAGATACTTAAATGAATTCAATCAAATAGTTGAACACTCTAGTGATGATGGAGAACCAAAAGGTACTTCTGGTAAACCATCACTTTTTGTTTTACAAGGGACAGAACTTATAAATAGTGCTGTTATTATTGTTAGATATTTTGGTGGAACAAAACTCGGAACTGGTGGATTAGTTAGAGCATATAGTGATAGTGTAAATCTTGTTTTAGAATCTGCTGTATTAAAAAAATATGAACTTCAAATTGTAAAAGAAATCTCTTTTGAATATGCGAATCTTAGAAAAATAGAGTACGAATGTGAAATCTTGAATATAAATATAATAGATAAACTTTTTGATACGAAATTAGTTTATAAGATAGAAGCAACAAAAGAAAATATAGATAAATTTTTAACAAAGTTTGAAAGAATCTTAAAAGTAAAATAATGAAACTAATCTATCTCTTTAATTGAGATAGATTAAAACCTTTAGTTTTTAACTGCACTTCCCATATCCCACATAGGTAAGAAAATACCAAGAGCAAGTAAAAGAATCATAGCTGTCATAAAAAATAACATTATAGGTTCAATAGCTTCAGATAAACCATCAATAATAGCATCAAATCTCATTTTATAATACTCAGCAACTTTTTCAACCATTGCATCTAATGTACCACTATCTTCACCAGCGGTAATCATTTGAATAATCATATTTTCAAAAAGTTCAGTTTCTTTAAGACCATTATTAAGTGTACCACCCTTTTCAACTGTATTAATTACAGAAAGTAACTTATCTTTTAATGGAAGATTATCAATCATACCAATAGATGTTTCTAAAGCTTCAACAATGGGGATACCAGCTCGAATAAGTTCAGAGAAAACAAGTGTAAATCTACTTAAAGTAGAAAATTTAATAACATTTTTAATAAGATATGTTTTCAATAAAAGTTCATGCCAACCATATCTAAAATTATAATAATTATTTATAAAATATTTAAATGTAAAAAAACTAATAAAGATTCCAGCTAGAAGTGCTGAACCATAAGTGTTAAACAAATGTTCTAAAAAAAGTAATATTTTTGTTGGTGCTGGTAGTTCAGCATGTAATGTTTCAAAAATTGCTTTAAACTGAGGAACAACATAAGAGATAAGAATCGTAAAAGCTACTGCCATAGCAACCATAACATTTCTTGGGTATGACATAGCTTTTTTAAATTTTAAAAAGTTCGCACGAATCTCCTCTAACATATCTGCTAGAGCATATAAAGAATCATCTAAATTACCAGTTTTTTCCCCAAGTTGAATCATAGCAATAGTTAAATTACCAACTTCAAACCTAAACTGTTCCATTGATGCTGAAAGAGAATGACCAGAGTTAATATCATCTGCTAATTTTGAAAAAACTTTAACTAAAGCATCTTCATCTGAAGCCTCAGCTATCTCTTTTAATGAGTCATAAATAGATATAGAAGCATTAGTCATTACAGCTAACTGTCTTATTGCCGCAATCAAAGTATCTTGCTTTATTTTTTTCTTTTGTATATTTTTTAGTAAATCATTTTTAAACCTAGAAAATTTAGCATCTAAAGGTTCACTTTCTTTTGTAACTTTAATAATTATACCGTTCAATTTAACTTTAGCGTGTTTTTTAGCTTCAATTAAATCTTTAGCATAAAAAGATACTTTCTCTTTTTTACCTTTTCTCATTATAACGGCAATATAATAGTTCATAATTTTATCCTTTAGCTGCTTGAAGAACCTCTTCTAATGTAGTAACACCATCTAAAGCTTTTTGTATTCCATTTTCAAATAAACCTTGAAAACCATCAAGTTTTGCTTGTTTAATCATATCTTCTTTTGAAGCACCCTTTGTTATAAGTGAAGCTAAATCATCTGTAATAGTTAAAACTTCACAAATCATCTCTCTTCCCATATATCCACTGTCATTACACTCTTTACAACCTGCTCCAACATAAAACTTAGCATTTTCTGGAAGTACATCTTTTAAATCATTCAATATAGTTACAGGTGGTTTTTTTAATTCTTTACAACTTTTACAAATCTTTCTTACAAGCCTTTGTGCTTGAATAGCAACTAAAGCACCACTTACAAGATAATGAGCTATACCCATATCAACCATACGAGGAATAGCACTAATAGCATCATTTGTATGTAAGGTAGAGATAACCATATGCCCAGTAAGTGCTGCTTTTATGGCAATTTCCAGTGTTTCAAAGTCACGAATCTCACCAATCATAATTTTATCTGGATCTTGTCTTAATATTGAACGAAGAGCATCAGCAAAACTAAGACCAACCTTAGCATTTACCTGAACTTGTTGAATAAGGTTCATTCTATACTCAACAGGGTCTTCAACAGTAATTACCTTGTCTTCAATATTTCTAAGTTCATTTAAAGCACCATAAAGAGTTGTAGTTTTACCACTACCTGTTGGTCCTGTAACAAGAATCAAACCATAAGGATTTTCTAAACCTTTTAGTAGTTTTTCATAACTATTTCTATCCATACCTGCATCTTCTAATCTTACCAGTGCTTTTTGTTTATCTAAAACCCTCATAACAATAGATTCCCCATCCATCGTTGGTAATGTAGATATACGGAAGTCATACTCTCTAGGACCTACCAATGTTGAAAAACGACCATCTTGAGGTTTTCTTTTTTCAGCTATATCTAAATTTGAAAGTAACTTTAATCTTGAAGTAAGTGGTGGGAAAATTGATTTTTCAAAGATAAACATCTCTGCTAACTTACCATCTACTCTAGCACGAACAACACAGTTTTTTTCTGTAGCTTCAATGTGAATATCACTTGCTCTAGCATTTATACAAGTTTTTAAAACAACATCAATTAACATTAAAATAGATGACGCTTCTTGTTGGTCTTCAATAGAACTAATAGAATTTAAATCATCCCTAATTTTTTTTGTTAAATCTTTTACACTATCTTTCATTTCAACTTTAAAAAGATAAGAATCTATCTGTTTTTTAGTAGATACTGCTATCTTAATAAGTTTTCTTGGAAAAAGTCTTTGAATTGCCTCTTGAGCTTCTATATCTAATGGGTCACAAAAAGCAATTGTAATACTCATCTCATCTTCAGATAATGGTAATGCCGTATATCTTGTTAATTGTGCTAATGGTACTTTACTTGTTATACGATAATCCATATCTATAGAATCTAAGTCAACAAATAAAAGGTCTAAACCATCAGCTAATTTTTCTAAAATTGATTTTTCTTCTATATAATCATAATTTTCTATAATAGAAAGTTCATATACACCTGTTCTAATTCTTTCAACAATAAAACGGATAAGTCTATCCATTGTCATAAAACCAGAGAGAGTAATATCTCTTAAAATCAAATCTTCATTAATACCTTGAGCGAGAAGTCTATCGACTTGTCTTTGCATAATAGAACCATTTGCTAGTAAATCTTCAGTTATTCTATCCATTTCTAATCCCTACCAATATATATGTTTTTTTACACTAATGTTATTATAAAATTCTTCTATTACCATTTTATCAATTTTTCTACCTTTATAAAGGTAAAGTTTATAACTGATTTTATTATTTTTAGAATCTATAAAAAAATAACTTTTATTTTTATATGTTTTATCTATTTTTGAATATAAATCAAATACTTTTGATAAAATATATTCTGTTGTTGGTAAATTTAAAGATGAAATATTATAACCATCTAATAAAGAATGAAATAGTAATTTTTTTTGCATTAAAATTGTTGAAAAATATGCAGAATTAGCTCTAGATTCTTCTGAAAATTTAAGCATAGCCGTCGGAGTAGCTATTCGGTCAATATTATCTGCTTTTAAACAAGAAAAACCATATAAAGATAAAAAAACTTCATCATTCATATTTTTTTTAAAATTATTAAAACCAATATTACAAGCTTTTTCATAATTTTTATTTTTATATAAAGTAAACATTTTATCTTTTGTATTTGAATATAAATTAGTTATTAAAATTAAAATTATTAAAATTTTCACTTTAATTTTCCAGATGTTATATTATCTAATAAAATTCTAGCACTATTAGAATTTGAATGATTAATATATTTTTTCAACATTGTAATAGCCTTATCTTTTTTACCTAATTTAACCAATGATTTAGCAAAGATTATCCAACTTGCATCTATCTCATTATTTATCTCATTTGTTAATAATGCATAATTATATGCCTGATTATATTTACCAAGTTCATAATATTTTTTTGCTATAAAAAGACTTAGTGCTGGATTATTACTTTTTTGAAATCTCTTTTTTACATGTTCAATATCGCTCTTAGTATTTTTTCTACTTATAACAACCCCACCATTTTTTTCTTTTTTAATATTTTCAACTAAAGGCTCAATAATTTCGATTTTCTTTTCAATCTTTTTTTTACTAGGATTAAAATATATCTCTTCAATCTCTTTATAATCAGGTATCGAATTTCTACTGTTTTTATTCATAAAATTTAAAGATGGAACAAGCACAGTTTTTTCAACAATAGGAATCTCTTTTATCTCTTGTTCTATCTCTTTATGTACAGTTTCAGTTTTAATTTTTTTCTGTAATACTATTTTAGGTTTTAAATCAATTTTAGGGTTCTTAGTTTCTATTTTTATTTCAGCTGTATATTGAAAATAAAAATATACTATTAAAAAAATAATCATTACACTTATTGAAATTACAATATAAGGTAAAAATAATTTTATTTTATATTTAAGCCATCTAGATTCTAGTTCATTAATATTAATCATGAATCAATCCAATATGTAATGCTGACATCTCAATTATTTTTACAGAGATATTATTATAATCAATTTGAAATGAATTATTGTTCCTATATTGTACATAAATTTCAAACATAGCATATAGTAGTTTATTTGTATCTCTATAATTGCCATCTGTTATTTTATAAATTCTATTTATAACTTTTGTACCAAACATATTAGCACTATCAAAACAATTTGCTTTCATAAGCTTTTTTTGTATATAAATTTTCAATTCAGACTTAGTAGCATTTTCTAACTCTATACTTTCCCATATTCTTGTTTGAAAATGCTCTTTCGCTATAATATCTTCTTTCTCTGTTTTATGTAGAGTTATAACAAATTTTACTTTTCTTGTATCTGAAAGAAGTCTAATCTTTTCCATTAATGATGTAGAATATAACTGTGCTTCATCCAGTAATACAACTGGTATTTCAGATAATGAATTAGCATCTAAAATTTTTACAAATTGAGTAAAATTAAGGTCACCTTGATATTTTACATTTAATAAATCACTGGCTAATGTTTTAAAAAATTCACTATCATCAAGAATTGGTGTAGCATATAAATAAACAGCCATAGATGACGATAAATCATTATATATTTTATTTAAAAACATACTTTTACCAGTTCCTGGTTTACCATATAAAAGTATCATTTTTAAAGGTTTCTTTATAGAATCCTTTAACGATTGGTAGATTGTTGAAACTCTATCTAATTGTACATAATCTTCTGCTTTTACCACATCTAAAAAGACATCTTTTGAGTTTAAAAATATAGCTTCATCCATTATGATTTCTACTTTACAATAGATGAATTTTTAGTTTTTGTTGTTCTTCCTGTTGAATTTAAAACCGAATCTTTAAACCCTTCATAACCCAAATCACTAAGGGATAAATCATTTTTTGTTCTATCTATAATATGTGGCTCTATAATAATTACAAACTCTTGAACAACTTTTGACTTTTCTTCATATTTAAACATATGACCAAGAATTGGAATATCTCCTAGTAAAGGTACTTTGTCACTTTTCTTTGTCATTTTAGTATTTATTAGTCCACCTAAAACTATTTTACCACCATCTTTAACTGTAACTACAGAAGATAGTTGTCTTCTTTCCATATCTGGTGGCATAGTTCTACCCTCAGAAGTGGTAGCAGCCATATCTTGAACCGTTTCTGATAACGATGGATTTATTTTCAATGTAATTCTTCTATCTGTTGAAATTTCAGGTGTAATATCTAACAATACTCCAGCAAATACAGAGCGTGGGTCTTCAGTAGAATTTTGAGTACCTGTTCCTCCATCCGTTAAAGTTGATGTAGTTGTTATTTTATAAAAATAATCTGTACCAACTGTTATTAATGCTGGTTGATTGTTTAAAGTTAAAACTTTTGGGTTAGAGATAGCACTAACATCACCTTGTGTTTTAAGAAATTTCATCACTTCATTTAAAGCACCACCTGTTGATACTGTTAAAACTTTAGAAGTAACAGATGCCCCACTAAGAATATTTTCTGGTATAGTTTTAGTAGTATCTATTGCATTACTAAATGATGCTCCATAAGCTACATTTTGTAAAGCATAAAGTTGCTTCCAATCTATACCGGTTGTCTGACCTTCACTCATAGTAACAGTTAATAATTGAACATCAATTAGAACTTGTAACTGTACTTTACTCTGAAGCATTTTTAAGTATTTTTCAAGTCTTTTCATCTGTTTTTGAGTAGCAGTAACTGTTATAAGACCAGCATTTTTATTTACAATTGGAGCATCCGCAATATACTCATCTTGAGGTCTATTTAAAACACCCTGTAATTCTAAGTCTAATTCTTCCCAAAATTTAACTTCATCAGTAGTCTCAATTTTAATACCAGAATCGGCATTAGAACTACTACCACCATCACTAGAACTTGATGAACTAAGTGTTACATCTGTACTACCAACACCTTTCCTTTGAGATAAAAGATAATCTATCTCAAAAACTTTAGTTGTCAAGTAAGATATTTCCAATACATTATTTTCTAATTTATAAGATAGATTATTATTCACTAAAATAATATTAAAAACTTCATCTATAGTTAAGTCTTTAATATGTGTTTTATTTAATGTTTTATTTAAATATTTTTGTGCTTGTGGGTCTGTTATAACAATGCTATATTCACATGTATCACTTAATTGCTCTACAAAATCCATAACCTTAGTATTTTGTGTAGAACTAATATTAAAAAGTTCAAAGCTACAATCTGCTTCAGCATTAATTGAGATTATAGATGTTAATAAGATTCCATAAAGGAATGATTTTAATGTTTTCATATGTTTCCGCCTAATTTTTAAATTTTAAATTTGTATTTTGATTATCCGTAGATAAAACAATTCTTTCTTTTTTATATACTAAAATCACTAAACTTGATTTAATATCAATTACTTTATATCGACCAATTTTATCATTTAATTTATACCATTTTCCATTGATTAATACAGATTGATTCATAATTGCTTGTAATATCAACTTGACTTTTGGCTCAATATTTTTTGAAGACAATTCAAGTTCAGGTAAATCTTTTTTTATAAGTACTGTAGATTTTCTACCATTTTTATCTATCTTTTCTACTGTTTTATAAATAATAAAAGGGTCTTTTAAAGATAAAATATCTGATTTACTAACACCTATTCTTTTAGGTTTAATAGCTGCTACTTGTTCATCAACCCAAGAAAGCTCATTTGCCTCAAGATTAATAATAGAGATAAATAAATATAATAATAAATATTTCATTAGTCTGTAATCCCCCAAACCGAAATTTTGAACTCAGCGTTAAGTTTATTATTTACATCATGTGTTATCTCTAATGAGTGTAAATCAACAACTAAATTGCTTTGCTCTATAGAATTCATAAAATTTAAAAGATTTTTATAGTCAGAAGATACATTTAAACTAATATTTAAAATATGCCCAAATGAACTATCTGTATTTCCAAAACTATTTTCAAAATCTAATATTTTTATATGATTCTCTTTAGCATTAATAGATATAGAATGTAAATATTTTCCCCATGCTTTTTTATCATACTTAAGTTCAGCTATAGATTTAATCTTTTCATTAATATAATCATTATTTTCTTTAAATGATTTTGCTCCATTTTTAGCTTTTTGAATAGCTTGATTTAATCTTTGTATATCAATCTTAGGATTTTGTTGCATATATAATTTATCAGAAGATATTTTTTTTTCTACAGCAACAACATTTTTTTTAATTTTATTAAAACTCTTTTCAGAATCTTCCCATAATAAAAGATATGAAAAAGCAAAAATAACACCAAAAATCAGTACATATGTCATATATACCTCATTTTGTTCTTTCTCTTTAAATGAATTATCAATATTTAATAAAAATTCTTCTACTTTTGCTTTCATTATAAACTCACTTCTAAGGAACTTGTATACTCTTTAGTTTTCTCATCATAAATTATATTTTCTACAATAAAATTATATTTTAAATTATATTTTTTAGTTAAATATTCAACTAATTTAGTAATTTTTTTATCACTACTAGATAGTAAATTAAAAATAAATTTCTTTTTATCAGATTCTTCAAGATAAGTAATGGAGTTTAATCTAACTTGATGTATATTAAAGTCATTAGTGAACATTGTCATTAACTTAGCTTTCATAGGGTAATCTACTTTAACTTTATGAATCTTAACTAAAGTATTTTTTTTCTTTAAATACGATGTTTCTTCTTTCTTTAATTTTGCTATCTCTACTAATCTTTGTGCTTTCTTAGCATCTATAATTTTCTTTCTAGCATCTTTTTCTCTATGTAATTCAGAATATTCATTTTTAAGTAAAGAATGATGTAAATTTTCAGCATAAGATAAAGACCAATAAAAAACTGGATATGAAAATGCTATAACAATAGAAGCTACTGTTAATAGAATCATTTTACCACTTTCTCTTTTTATAAATTTTGGAGGACGATGAAATGTAGTAAAATTTATATCGTATTTTTCATCTTCAGGCATTGATGCATAAACTTGCATTAAAGAGTGTAATTGATTTATATATACTTGGTTTGTATTAAAACCATAATTAAAATCAAAATCTTTACTTTCAATATTTAATTCAAATTCTGCCATTTCATGAAGTTTTGTGGCAAAAAAGATTTGAGCACCAATATAAATAGTATCAATTTGTTCTAAATCAAATGCTCTTTTTATATATAAAATCACATCATTAATTGTAGAAAAAATCTCTTTATAAAGTTTAAACATATAGTCTTTATAATCACTATCTGTCTCTTTTAAACTTTGAGTTGAAATAAATTTTACAAACTCTTTATATTCTAATCTTTCACCATAGAGTTCACAGAATCTTTCATGCATTGCTGATAAAGAAAAATTTAATGATTTTGTATATATAAACTCTTTATCTTTATATACAGCTATAAAAGCATCATCTTCTTCAAAATATATAAAACAATGCGTACCATCATCTAATAATTCTTTTGTATAAATTGATTTAATCAATAATGGAGCTGGAATGATACAATCAAGATAGTTTATTCTGCTTATTGTACTAGCAAAAGTTTCTGAGATAGTTAAAGGGTCAACAATAAAAAGATTAAATTCTCTTTCATCTCCAACATTTTCAAAAACTTCAATATATCTTATCTGATATTCTATTGCTTGGTCTAATGCTAGTTCATCATAAACCTTACTGATAATAGCATCTTCTATATCTTCATCAGAAATATTTCTACTTATAGATATATGGGTAGTGATAGAATCTTTTGTATTTAAGTAAGATATAGCATATTGTTCTTTTTTATATTCTGGAGAAGTTGTAAGGTCAAGAGTCTTTAAATCACTAACAACATATCTATGATTGTATGAGTTAACTGATAATACATTTAAAAAAGACCCTTCTTGATTTTTACTCATTTAACTTTACCCTCCATTATTTTATATTCTTAAATCGGCATAAATAAAAAAAACTATAATTTTTTATATATTATATTAGATTTTATAAAAATTCTACTTTATACTTACTGAATATAATTAGATATTATTTCTCAGTTATAATACTTATAGTATTTTTTTTATCTATTTTAAGCATAAGAACTTTTTCACCTATAAATGAAAAACTATCCGATTTATATAATTCTTTAAAACTTACTTTATATATATTTTTACTATTAGGGTAAGGGACTACATCAATATTTTTAAATACAATAGTTTTATATTCATTTTTACTAAAAAGTCTTTTTTTATATCTTTTAAAATTATCTATACCTACACCATCTACCCTTTTAAACTCATTTGAATAAAATGATATATATTTATCTAAATCATTATTTATCCAAGCATATCTCCACATATAAATTTGTGCTAAAATATTAGAAAGCTTTTTTTTAGAAGTAAGATTTTCTATTTTCTCTTCATCTATTATAAGTAATGTTTTCTCAAAATTTATCGTTTTATCTAATTTTTTAATATCATCATTATCAATAGCTATACAACCTTTAGTAAAACTATCTCTCTCTTCATCTTCAGGTAAACCATGTATCCAAATTCCTGAACCATTTTTATTTTTATATTTATCATAAACATTTGGATATGAAGTAACAAATGCTAATGGTCCATAAAAAGAATCCAATTTAACTATCTTTTTTGTTAAGTGATATATACCAAGTGGAGTCCTTAAATCACCCTCTTCTTGTTTATCACCTTTAAGTTTTCCAGTAAAAGCATTATACTCAGTATTTAATTTAAATTTATTATTATTATCTTTTTTATATAACTTTATTTTTGAAGCATTTGTATTACAAATAAGGATAGAGCTAGATGATTCTATGTATCCAAAACTTGTATCTTTATCTTTTAAGTACTCTTTCCAATAATCTAATTTTGTTAATTCATAATCAAATTTTTTCTGAAGACTTTTAATACCATTTATCCTATATTCAGTTAAATCATTGTTAGCAAACAATGAAACTGAAAAAATTAAAAATAAATATACAAAAAATTTCACGACTTATATCCTATCTCTTCTAAAAATGCTTTATCTTTTGTCCAACCTTTTTTTACACTTACTTGTAAATTAAGATAAGCTTTTTTTGTACTTAGTCTTTCTATTTTTTCTCTAGCAGATTTACCGATTCTTTTAATAGATTCACCACCTTTACCAATGATAATTCCCTTTTGAGATTCTTTTTCTATAATAATAGTCGCATATATTTTATCTAGTTTATCATCCTCTTCAATAGAATCTATAATAACATCAGCTTCATAAGGAACTTCATCACTAACATTTTCAAAGATTCCCTCACGGATAAAACCAGCATAAATATCTCTAACTAATTCACTTGTCAAATCTTCAGGGTCAAAAAGAAAAGGTGAATCTGGAAGATTTTCACTAATAACTTTAAGTAAATCTTCATGCCCTACTTTTCTAGGAATTGCTACTGGAATTAGTGCTTCAAAATGCTCTGCATATTGATTATATGAAGCTATTTTTTTAAACAATTTATCTTGTTTTACTTGGTCAATTTTACTTAAAACTATGATATGTTTTACTTTTCCATTATTAAGTTTTAAAAACTTCTCATAATGTTCTACAGAATCTGTAACAGGAGCTAAATAAACAATTAAGTCACAATCACCCATGGCTTTTAAAGCTTCATCAAGCATAAACTGATTTAACACTTTTTCTCTCTCGTGAAGCCCTGGAGTATCCACAAAAATAATTTGAGTATCTTCATGCATAACTATCGCATTTGATCTTCTTCTTGTTGCGTTAGCTTTTTGAGAAACCATAGCAATTTTTTCACCTAATAGTGAATTCATTAATGTACTTTTTCCAGCATTTGGACGACCGATAAGGGAAACGAAACCAGCTTTTGTCATAGGTTATACCTTTATTTGATTCTTAGAATCTAAGTTTTATAATATATATCTTGATAGGTCATCATCTTCAACAACCATATCTAATTTTTCATGAACTAATTTAGAAGTTATTTTAAACTCTTTACCAACATACTCATCAGCATCAAAACTAACCTCTTCTAAGACTTTTTCTAAAACTGTATGGAGCCTTCTAGCACCAATATCTTCTGTTAGCTCATTAGCACGATGTGATAATTTAGCTATTGATTTAACAGCTTCATCTTCAAAAATAAGATTCATACCCTCAACACCTAAAAGTGCCTCATACTGCTTAAGTAATGAATTTTCAGTTTGAGTAAGAATCTGATAAAGTGTATCTTCTGTTAAAGATTCCAATTCAACTCTAAGTGGAAACCTACCTTGAAGTTCAGGGATTAAATCACTAGGTTTAGTTAAATGAAATGCTCCAGCAGCTATAAAAAGGATATGGTCAGTATTTATAACACCATATTTAGTAGTTACACTACTACCCTCTACAATAGGAAGTAAATCTCTTTGTACACCCTCTTTACTTGGGTCATTTCTACCTTGAGATTTTGCGCTAATAGCAATTTTATCTATCTCATCTAAAAAAATGATACCCCCATT